>Ga0164243_10000064_pt1 | contig 276001 bp, 250 predicted proteins | sample OricompcompostOP_FD_108781 | JGI IMG/M metagenome (GOLD analysis project Ga0164243, IMG submission 108781) | Organic Plus compost microbial communities from Emeryville, California, USA - Original compost - Organic plus compost (OP) | ecosystem: Engineered > Solid waste > Mixed feedstock >... | reverse complement strand
CTTTTCAACGATAATTGCTTTAACTCTTGATGCGATATCAGACATGATTTTATAGTTTAATTGTTTAATAAATCTGTGCAAAGAAAAATAAATTTCGGCAAATAGTAAAACGTTTTTGATTTTAGCCAATAAATCCGTCGATCGGAGCCGAGCGGGCTACACCCTTGTTGATAACCCTTTTTGCCCGCTAAAGTTTGTTTACTTAATTGGTTGATTGTTCGGTAGTTTATTGCCGTTGCTATACCATTATCTTTTCGTATAATGCCATGCGAGTCCCTTTGTTTTTGTAATTTTGCGATGAATATAGAAATTAACTTTGAATAAAGTCACATTAAAATACGAATTAGATTTAGATTTTACGCTAATTGCCATCACCTCCCCGCTTAAGGACTATCGGCTGTGTTACTTTATTAATAAGTATTCCGGCTTGAATTTAAGCAAGATCCAAGACCACGACGCATGGCTATCGGCCTCCGACGAACAGCGAAGTTTCAGTCGATACGCAGCAATCTCGGAAACTTCGGAAACGGAATTTTATTTGTTGGCAAACCGGGGGAATGAAGGAGGGATACTCGTGCCGGAAATGCGTCATTCAGATTACTTTCTTCTGATCCGCAACTTTATTGATGAAGAAGACCTGGACGCGCTTTTAAGCAACTTAAACGCGATCCCGGATGTGGTCGTAGCAAGCGAAATATCCCCTCAAAAATTGAAATCCAAGGAAAATCTAATATTTTAGCACCATGATTTGAAAGTGTATTTATCACACGTCATAAAAATAAATACGCCCCCGCTCTTAATCAGCGAATCGATTTAGCATCGCCAAAAGGCATACACTTAAACAAAAAACACAAGTATACATGGAAAAGGTTCAAAAACGAACTAAAATTGTAGCCACCTTAGGTCCGGCGTCCAACAAGAAGGAGATACTGAGCAGCATGATTGCCAAAGGCGTCGATGTGTGCCGGCTCAACTTTTCGCACGGGAGCCAGGGTGACCACCTCAAAGTGATACAAACCATCCGGGAGATTAACGCAGAGCACGAAGTCAATATTGGTATTTTGGCCGACTTACAGGGGCCGAAAATCCGCATCGGGAAAATGAAGGAGGGCGGCGCCATACTCCTTAATAATGCGGAAGTAGAGATCACTACCGAAGAGCTGATCGGCGATGAAAAGCAGATTTATATCACCTATCCCGAGTTCCCCAAGGACGTAAAGGAAGGTGAGATCATTTTGCTTGATGACGGGAAAATACAGCTTCGGGTCGTGCGTACGAACCTGACCGACAGGGTCTGGTGCGAAGTCGTCCATGGCGGTGTGCTCACGTCGCGTAAAGGAGTGAACCTGCCCAACACGAAAGTGTCCATTCCCAGCCTTACCGAAGAGGATCTCGACAACCTGAACTTCGTTTTGGAGCACGACGTCGAGTGGATCGGAATGTCATTTGTGCGGACTGCCGACGATATTGTGCGCCTCAAAGAAATTATCCGCGAAAAAGGTAAGACAGCACGCGTAATTGCCAAAATCGAGAAGCCGGAAGCCGTTGACAACATCGACGCCATCATCGCCGCTACCGACGGCATTATGGTTGCCCGTGGCGACCTCGGCGTGGAAATGCCCATGGAGGATGTGCCGGTGTTGCAAAAGATGATCGTAAAAAAATGCCGGGACGCGGCCAAGCCGGTCATTATTGCCACACAGATGCTGGAAAGCATGATCACCACACCGCGCCCAACCCGAGCGGAAGTAAATGACGTGGCCAATTCTGTATTGGATGGAGCAGATGCCGTGATGTTGAGTGGGGAGACCTCCGTTGGCGAATTCCCTGAGATTGTAATCGAAACTATGAGCAAAATCATTGTGCACGTCGAGCAAACCTCCTATCCCTATTATATCGCGAAGAAGCCGGAACACATCGCAGAATCCAAAATCCCCGACGCCATTTGCAGCTCTTCGATTTACCTGGCCGAAAAGACCAACGCGTCGGCAATCGTAGCAATGACCTTTTCGGGCTATACGGCTTTTGAAATTTCCAGCTACCGGCCAAACGCCGATATCTACATCTTTACCGGCAACCGGGTGTTGCTCAACACGCTGAGCCTGCTTTGGGGAGTCCGCACGTTTTTTTACGACAAGTTTGAAAGTACCGACGGCAGTATCAACGACGTCAACAGCCTGCTGAAAGAGCGGAAATTAGTGGAAAAAGGAGAGATTGTAATCAACACGGCTTCTACGCCGCTGCATAAAAAAGGCCGCACCAATACCATTAAGGTAACTGAAATGGAATAATCCTGACGCTGATGAAGGTCAAGCACTTTCTTACGAAGACGCTGGCGCTATTTTATGCGCTCACCAACCGGGAAAGGGCCGACCTCATGAAGATAAAGACCGACCACCTGACATATCTCGCGGCGAAGGATCTGTTCAATCTTTATGAAGCAGCCAGGTCTATCGAGCGTGTACCGGTGCGGGGCCTTTTCATCGAAGCGGGGTGTGCGCTGGGGGGTTCGGCTATCGCAATCGGCAAAGCCAAGCATGCCGGCCGGCCGTTCCGGATATACGACGTCTTTGGACTGATCCCCCCGCCATCGCAGGGAGATGACATCAATGTGCATGCCCGGTACCGGGAAATCAAAGCCGGCAAGTCCGTGGGCATCGATGGAAATCCATACTACGGGTATACGAAAAACTTGCAGGACGTCGTCGTCGCCAACCTGACCCGCCACGGCGTACCTCCGGAAACAAACAACATCAAGCTCATCAAGGGTCGCTTCGAAGATATGCTTTCCGTCGACGAGCCGGTGGCATTTGCACACGTCGACTGCGACTGGTACCAGTCGGTGATGACGTGCCTCGAACGAATCGTACCAAACCTGGTGCCCGGCGGCAAGATGATTTTCGACGATTACTACGAATGGTCTGGGTGTCGGCACGCAGTTGACGAGTACTTCAGCACCACAAAAGCCGGATACCGGTTTGCCACCGTCGGAAAGAAGCTTCATGTAGACAAGCTCCCCCAGTAATCCGACTTACGCCAATAGGCTGATTTTTTTGATGTTAAAATATGTTAAAAGCTGCATTTTGCCTTGCGGCTTGCGTATTTTTGTGTGGGATGAAGCATAAGAGCATCGGATTAATTATCGGATTGATGACCATTGCGCTGCTGGGCGTGATGGCTATGCAATATTTTTTCATCAGGCAATCGTATATCCAGAAGGCCCAGCTGTTTGACGAGTCGGTAAACGCGGCACTTACTACGGTAGCCTCAAAGGCCGAAAAGCGGGAGGTCATGGAGTTTGCGATGGCGCAGCAACGCAGAAACCGCGAGAAGTACGAGCGGGAGCAGCGCCGCCTCGAGGAGCAGCTTCGGTTGAAAACGGAAATCGAGGAGATGCGCAACCGGCAGGCCGAGTCGTTCCTGAACTTCAAACAACAGGAGCAGGCGTTGTACGACCAATTTCCCGTAGTTATCCCGATTGAGAGCAACGACTTTTACGAAACCTACATCAAAAATCCCCGCAATCAGGAGTTCCTACAGGTCAATGTCGACATCAACTCGGTGGTGGATGGCACCTTCCAGCGGAGCGACAACACCGTCCGTGTCTACGCAACCAAGCCGGTGCCCATGCAAAAAGCGAAAGACGATAGCCTTCGTTACCTCCTCATTCTGGGGCCGCAGCGGTATGCGGCGCGAAGCCTGAACTATACCGTTAGGGCATTGCCACCGCGGCATGACATCAAGATCGAGCAGCAGATCGGCCGGTTAGAACGGCAGCTCAAACTGCTGCAGGCCAACACCCTGTTGGACACCATAGCCGTGTTAAGCGGAAAAGACCCGTTACTCGTAGAAGGGTTTGCCGCAGAAATGGAATTGTCCAAGCGGCCGCTCAATGAGCGGATTAATGCCTCCTATATCAAGGAAGAGTTACAAAACGAATTGATCAAACGCGATATTCGGTCGCCGTTCAACCTCGAGATCAAAAATGAAGACCGTACGGTGTATAGCTTTGCAAGCTTTAGCGGTGAAGCGCCGAGTTCAGAAAACGTCTACTCTGCAGCGCTGTTCCAGTCGGACAATGAGCGGTCCCCGGCACGGCTTTCCATTTACTTTCCCAGTAAAAATGCGATACTCATGAGCAATATGGCGGTGATGTTGTTCTCTTCCATCGCGCTGCTTTTGGTACTCGTGGGCTGCTTTTCGTATACCATATTTACCATCGTCCGTCAGAAAAAAATCTCTGAGATGAAAACCGATTTCATCAACAACATGACGCACGAATTCAAGACACCGGTAGCCACGATCATGATTGCTAGCGAATCTTTGAGAGATCCCGAGATTTCTGCCGACAAGTCGCGCATTCAACGCCTGGCAGGCATTATATACGATGAAAATGTGCGCCTGGGCAACCACATCGAACGGGTACTAAACATTGCCCGACTGGAGAAGGACAACCTGAAGCTGGAGCGTCAGGAGGTCGACATCAACGAGCTGGCGCAGGCGGTGGTCGATAGTATGGACTTGCAGCTACAGAAGCACCAGGCGCAGGTACATATACAGCTCGACGCCGACAACGCCGTGGTCGTCGGCGATGAGCTCCACCTGTCAAATGTATTGTTCAACCTGGTCGACAATGCAATTAAGTACAGCAATGGAAGCCCGGACATTACGATAAAGACCCGGAAAGTAGGCAGGCAGCTTGTGCTCACCGTGGCCGACCGGGGCATCGGCATGAATAAGGATCAGCTGGCGAGGATCTTCGAACAGTTTTACCGTATACCGACGGGCAACCGGCACGACGTAAAAGGATTTGGCCTGGGCTTGAGTTACGTACACGATATTATTAAACGGTTTGGCGGAAGGGTGCACGTCAAGAGCGAGAAAGACAAGGGAACAACATTTGACGTAATTTTGCCAACCAGCGCTTCGTATGAAATGGCCTAGCCCGACAGGCGAGCGGACCGACGTCATGCGTAAATCCGATAGCGACGTACCGGGTAGATAAAAATAGCCGAATCTAAAATTTTGTTGGCCGGTTTAATCAATACTATGCAACGAATTCTATTAGCTGAAGACGATCCCAATCTGGGGGATATCCTTAAAGATTACCTCGAATTGAAAGGCAAATTCGACGTGACTCTCTGCAAAGACGGAGACGAAGCGCTCCGCCAGTTCAATAGGGAGACGTTCGACCTCTGTATCCTGGACGTGATGATGCCCCGCAAAGATGGATTTACCCTGGGCCGCGAAATCCGCAAGGCTAATCCCGACATTCCGATTATTTTCGCGACGGCCAAGGGCATGATGGAAGATAAAACGGAGGCCTTCGGTTTAGGCGGCGACGACTACATTACCAAGCCTTTTCGCGTAGAGGAATTACTCTTGCGGATCCAGGCACTGCTCAAACGGGCATCCAGGGAAAAATCAACCCCCGAAGAGGAAGTCCCCGACCATTTCGAGATTGGCGATTACCAGTTCGATTACGTAGCCCAGCAAATAAGCCACAAGGGCCAGCTGCAAAAGCTCTCTACCAAGGAGGCCGAACTGCTGCGTCTGCTTTGCCTGAAAAAAAACGACGTGCTCACCCGCGAGGAGGCCCTCGTGAAAATCTGGCACGACGACAATTATTTCAATGGACGAAGCATGGACGTGTTTTTGAGCAAATTGCGGAAATATCTGCGCGACGATCCAAAGGTCGAGATCGTCAATGTGCACGGCAAGGGTTATAAGTTGGTCGTAAGCTGAAAAAGTCTTGCGAATATCGATTGGAATTCCGATATTAGCGGCCGCTTATGGAGAAAGGCAGAGGGAATGGACCCTGTGAAGCCTTAGCAACCTGTCACCAGACAAGGTGCTAAATTCTACCCACCCATAACAAGGGGGAAAGATAAGCAACACACAACGCATTACTTGTGTCCTCTCTTTAAAGCAATCAGAAAGCAGTAAAAATACCGGTAACAGGGTTAAGCCCCTGCGCCATTGATTGTACATTACACATTATCACATTATTATGTTAAAAACCAACAATTTGGGTTACCCGCGCATCGGTGCCCTCCGCGAACTGAAAAAGGCCAACGAAGCGTACTGGGCCAAAAAAATCAGCCAGCAAGAACTGTTGCAGGCCGGACAGAAAATCCGCGAGAGCAATTGGAAAACCCAAAAGGAGGCAGGAATCGACCTCATCCCTTCCAACGATTTTTCATTCTACGACCAGGTATTGGACCTTACGCTTACCGTGGGGGCAATACCTACCCGGTATCAGGGCTTCGAACTGGAAGGGGCTTCGTCCTATAACCTCGACCTCTACTTTGCCATGGCTCGGGGTTTTCAGCAGGGCGGACTCGACGTGACGGCAATGGAGATGACCAAATGGTTTGATACCAACTACCACTACATTGTCCCCGAGTTTGTTAAAGATCAGCAATTCCGCCTCTCCTCGGAGAAGGTAATCAACGAGTTCAACGAAGCTAAGCAATTGGGCATCGTTACTAAGCCCGTGTTGCTGGGCCCGATCACCTACCTGTTGCTGGGCAAAGAGAAAGAAGCGGGCTTTGATCGCATCGACCTGATCGACCGCCTGCTGCCGGTATACGAAGAAATTTTGACCAAACTCGTACAGGCCGGCGCCCAGTGGATCCAATTTGATGAGCCATTCCTCGCGCTGGATATCGATGAAAAAACCCGCGGACTTTATCAACAGGTTTACAGCCGCTTGTCTGCCGCGGCAGGCAGCGCAAAGCTCGTGGTGGCTACGTATTTCGAATCGCTCCGCGAAAACGCACAAACTGCACTTAATTTGCCGGTACAGGCCTTGCATATCGACTTAGTGCGCGGCGAGGACCAACTGAATGACATCCTGCCGGTCGTGCCCGAACAACTAATCTTTTCGCTGGGAATTGTAGATGGCCGCAATATCTGGAAAAACGACTACGAAAAGTCTCTCCAAAAGATCGCGCAAGCGGTCAATGCATTGGGCGCCGACAGGGTATGGGTAGCACCGTCCAGCTCACTGTTGCACGTTCCGTTCGACCTGGATCTTGAAGACAACGAAAAATCATTGCCTGCTGAGGTAAAAAACTGGCTGGCATTTGCCAAACAGAAGCTTGCTGAAGTTAAAGATTTGGCCGTTTTGGCGTCGGGCGACGCCGACGCAGCCACGCAGGCTCGGTATGAGGCCAATCAGGCTGCTCAGCAAAGCCGGCGCACCTCGGCGTTGATCCACCGCGATGACGTCAAGGCACGCGTAAAGAACATTACCGACGACGACGCCAAGCGAACCAGCCCCTTTGCCGTGCGCAAAGCCAAACAGCAGGAAAAATTCAACCTGCCTGCTTTTCCGACGACCACCATCGGATCCTTCCCGCAGACGAAAGATGTGCGCAAATGGCGGGCTGATCTAAAAAAGGGGGCGATCACGCAGGAAGAGTACGACAAACTGATTGCTGAGGAGACCGAGAGAACCATCCGTTTGCAGGAAGAGCTGGATATCGACGTGTTGGTGCACGGCGAATTCGAGCGTAACGACATGGTTGAATATTTCGGAGAGCAACTTTCGGGCTATGCATTTACCAAAAACGGGTGGGTACAGTCGTATGGCTCCCGCTGTGTGAAGCCGCCGATTATTTACGGTGATGTGTCACGGCCGAATGATATGACCGTATACTGGTCTGCTTACGCCCAAACGTTGACCAGCCGCCCGGTGAAAGGCATGTTGACCGGACCGGTTACGATCCTGCAGTGGTCGTTCGTCCGCAACGACCAGCCGCGTTCGGAAACAACGTATCAAATTGCACTGGCCATCCTCGATGAAGTACAGGCGTTGGAAAAGGCCGGCATTAAAATTATCCAGATTGATGAGCCGGCAATTCGTGAAGGGCTGCCGCTGCGCAAAGCAGACCACAAGGCTTACCTCGACTGGGCGGTACGGGCGTTCCGTGTTTCTTCTTCCAACGTCGAAGACGATACGCAGATCCACACCCACATGTGCTACTCGGAGTTTAACGATATCATCGAACACATTGCCGCGATGGACGCCGATGTCATCACCATTGAGACTTCCAGGTCACAAATGGAGCTGCTGGATGCGTTTGCCGACTTCAACTATCCGAATGATATAGGCCCTGGCGTTTACGACATCCACTCACCGCGCGTGCCAAGCAAGGAAGAGATGGTGTCCTTGCTGGAAAAAGCGAAGGCCGTTATCCCCGCTTCCCAGCTATGGGTAAACCCCGACTGCGGACTCAAAACGCGTGCGTGGCCGGAAACCAAGGCGGCGCTTGAGGAGATGGTGGAAGCCGCCAAGACGTTACGCGGTGTAACGGCTGCGGTGTAACGACCGAAAGAAAAATTAATCCACCCCGTGGCCAGCTATGGCCACGGGGTTTCTTTTTATCGTGGGACCATGCCGTCGGCCCTTCGCCGGTGCCTTAACGGACGGCAAAGGCCGATCGCTGATCGGGCCGCTGTTACTACCCGCTCCGCTACCGGTTGTTGGATATGGCTGCCGAAACTACCCGTCGCCAAAAAAAGCTATCTTTGTGCATGCGTTTCGACATCATTACGGTATTGCCAGGCTTGCTGGAGAGCCCCTTCGCCCACTCTATTCTGCAGCGAGCACAAAAGAAAGGACTGTGTGAGATTCAGGTGCACAATCTGCGTGACTACGCTAACAACAAGCACAAGAGCGTGGACGACTATCCCTATGGCGGCGGCAGCGGAATGGTTATGCAGATCGAACCCTTTGCTGCCTGCATTGAGCAATTACAGGCCGAACGGCCATACGATGAGGTGATCTTCATGACGCCAGATGGCGAGACACTCAACCAGTCAATAGCCAATAACCTTTCTACGAAAAATAACCTCATGATACTTTGTGGGCACTATAAGGGGATTGACCAGCGCATCCGCGACCTGTATGTGACGCGAGAGCTCTCCATTGGCGACTACGTCCTTTCGGGCGGCGAGCTCCCGGCTGCGGTGTTGGTAGACGCCGTGACACGGCTAATCCCCGGCGTCCTGTCGGACGAAACGTCGGCGCTCTCTGATTCATTTCAGGGAGGGCTGTTGGACGCCCCCGTATACACCCGTCCAGCTGAGTGGCGGGGCCATCGCGTGCCTGACGTGCTCTTAAGTGGTAATGAGGCGGCCATCAACAACTGGCGCGACGAACAGGCTATGCAGCGGACCAGAAGCCGCCGCCCCGATCTGCTCGACGACTAATGCCGACTAAAGCGGCTTCTATAATAGCCATCTTACGGTGGCGTATAGTGGACGTAGTTGCCTTTACACGCCGCTGGCAGCCTAGATTGCAAAAACAAGTTATTCTTAGTTTGTTTGCTTGATTTTTTTTATATTTTTGCCGGTGATGATTGAGAAAGTATATTATATCATGAAGTGGTGGTGGCCCGTAGAAGAAAACGTCGGGTGGTATGGCGTGTTATCATATTCATGATCAACCAAAGCCTTGTGAGAAATTGGCCCGACGTTTTGAAAATCCGTCGGGTTTTTTTGTGTTTTAGCTAACAATAGAAAGATGACATATCGATTTAAAACGACCTATAAGCGCTTATTGGCGGATACCACTACACCCGTGAGTATCTACCTTCGGTTGCGCGACGTATTTCCCAACACCCTGCTGCTCGAGAGTTCGGATTACCACAGTCGCGAGAATAATATGAGCTACATCTGCTGTCAGCCCATAGCGGGGATCAAGCTCACGAAAGATACGCTGGCGATCCAGTATCCGGGCCAGCCCTGGGAAGAGAAACCCGCGTCGGAGATCAATCTTCGGCAAGAAGTCTCGACCTTTAGGCAGGCGTTTACCCAAGAAGAGGAATCCGGTTTCAACTTTATATCCAATGGGTTGTTCGGCTTTTTTACCTTCGATACCGTTTCGCATTTCGAGGACATCACGCTGCAGAGTCCCCCCGACGAAAAGCGCAACATCCCCTATATGCAATACCACGTATACCGCTACGTGATTGCCATCGACCATTTTCGCAATCAGCTGTATATATTCGAGCACCAGCTAGCCGAGGTGCCGACAGAGCCGGGATTGGAGAAAATACAATACCTTATCCAAAACAAGAACTTCCCGGAGTATAGTTTTTCTCTTGTTGGCGAAGAGACGTCCAACATGACCGGGGACGAGTTTAAGGCATTGGTCGACAAGATGAAAGGGCATATCCATCGCGGCGATGTCTTCCAGATCGTACCCTCGCGCAGCTTTTCGAGGTCTTTTCTGGGCGACGAGTTCAACGTATACCGAACCCTGCGCTCGATCAATCCGTCGCCATACCTCTTTTATTTTGATTATGGCGATTTCAAACTGTTCGGCTCGTCACCCGAAGCACAGTTGACCATTCACAACAACGAAGCGACCATCCATCCCATTGCCGGGACGTTTAAGCGCACGGGCAACCTGCTGCAGGATGAGCAAATCGCCGAAGCGCTTAAGGCCGACCCTAAGGAGACCGCAGAACACGTGATGCTGGTGGACTTGGCGCGCAACGACCTGAGCCGCCACTGCGACAACGTACACGTCAAATCCTACAAAGAAGCGCAGTACTATTCACACATTATCCATTTGGTCTCCAAGGTTTCCGGGGTGCTCCGGTCGGGGGTCAACTCGTTCGACGTCGTGGGCGATACCTATCCTGCCGGCACATTGAGCGGGGCGCCCAAGCACATGGCGATGCAGTTGATCGACCGCTATGAAAATCAGCAACGCAGTTTCTACAGCGGCGCTATCGGCTACATGGGATTCAACGACGACTTTAACCATGCGATTATGATCCGGTCCTTTTTGAGCAAGAATAACATCCTGCACTACCAGGCTGGTGCAGGCATCGTCGCCGATTCGGATCCAGAGAAGGAACTCAATGAAGTAGATAATAAGGTTGCCGCCCTGCGTAAGGCCTTGGAATTGGCGCAGGAAATCAACCACCAATAAAGCACACAGGACCACCATGAACAATTTGCAATCTTCCGCACCCCGTATATTGGTTATCGACAATTACGACTCGTTTACATTCAACTTGGTTCATTTGATTCACGAATGCGGATACGAGGCGACTGTTTGGCGGAACGATAAGTTCGAGTTGAAGGACGTCGCTCCTTTCGATAAAATTCTGTTATCGCCAGGTCCGGGCATTCCCGAGGAGGCCGGTTTGCTGCTGGATGTCATTCGGGAGTATGGCTCCACTAAAAGCATCCTGGGCATTTGTCTTGGCCAGCAGGCGATCGCCGAAGTCTACGGCGGCCAGTTGTACAACCTGGCTAAACCCGTGCACGGCACCGCGACCCCATTGGTCGTCACGGATCCCACGGAACCGATTTTCAGCGGATTGCCTCAGTCGTTTCCCGCGGGCCGTTACCACTCCTGGGCGGTGTCCCGGGAGGGATTTCCGGAATCGCTCCGCATTACGGCGGAAGACGAGCACGGCGTTATCATGGGACTTTCACACAAGACGTTGGACGTAAAGGGACTGCAGTTTCACCCCGAATCGGTGTTGACGGCACACGGGAAGGAAATGATGGCCAATTGGCTGTCGCATTCATGGACGGCGGGTTAATGGTTCAACGCCGTCCCATAAGCACGGATCACTGACATTTACAGATCACCGAAAATGACCATTTTAGACAAGATCATTGCGCGGAAGCGCGAAGAGGTCGCACAGGCCAAAGCAAGCACTTCGCTGTCAGCATTGGAGGCAGCTCCCCTGTTTCCGCGGGCGTGCCCGTCACTGCGCGAATCGATATTGGATCCCGGCAGGAACGGCATCATCGCCGAATACAAACGGGCGTCTCCCTCCAAGGGACTAATCAACGGCACTTCGTCGGTAGAGGAGGTCGTAACCGGCTACCAGCACGCAGGGGCTTCTGCAGTTTCTGTGCTTACGGACGCGGATTTCTTCCGGGGCAGCCTGAATGATTTAGTGGCCGCCCGGGCCGCGCTGCACATACCCCTATTGCGCAAGGAATTCATTGTCGACACCTACCAGATCGTGGAGGCCAAGGCGCACGGTGCCGACATCATCCTCCTCATTGCCGCAGTGCTGACACGTGCGGAAGTGACTACGCTGTCCGAATTTGCAAAATCGTTGGGGATGAACGTCCTCTTGGAGGTACACAACCGCGCCGAACTGGAAAATAGCATGATGGACAGCATAGATGCCATCGGCGTAAACAACCGGAATCTGAAGGATTTTTCTGTTTCGATCGACCACTCTTTGGAGTTAATTTCCCTCATACCCGACCAGTTTGTCAAGGTGTCCGAAAGTGGCATTAGTGATCCGTCGACGATCCGGTTGCTCCGCGAAGCGGGCTTCCAGGGATTTCTGATTGGCGAGAATTTCATGAGAACCGAAGATCCGGCGCAGGCAATCAAGGAGTTTGTGAAGGCATTATAAAAACTTGCCGCATATGCGGGTCCCGACAGTAACCCGTAAATAGTTGTACGCACAAACTCTCCGTTCTGCTTAAGATTTCGCCTTGGAGATTTTGCGGCTTGCAGTGGGATGCACCGCCATTGTAGCAAAAGATCCCAGCGACGAGTTTATTCACTGCTTGTTCATTTTCAGCCGTGTTCATGAGCTCACTGCGTTCGGTTTGTCTACTTTTGCGGCCAAAAGTAGGATCCTGCCCGGCATAGAGGCCAAGAAGATATAATTTCCTTATCTTTGCATCCGCAGTGCATTGATTGACAGGATGTCCATAAAAATTGGCAATATAGATTTAGGCAATTTTCCGCTACTCCTCGCTCCCATGGAAGATGTGAGCGATCCGCCGTTTCGTTTGGTCTGCAAGCAAAACGGGGCCGACATGATGTATACCGAGTTTATTTCTTCTGAAGGCCTGATCCGCGCGGCCGCGAAAAGCCGGCAAAAACTTGACATCTTTGAATACGAGCGCCCCATTGGCATTCAAATCTTCGGCAGCGACATCGATACCATGCGTGAAGCGACGGAAATAGCCTCCCAGGCTGGTCCGGACCTCATCGATATCAATTACGGCTGCCCCGTGAAAAACGTGGCTTGCCGGGGTGCAGGGGCCAGCCTACTGCGCGACATCGACAAGATGACGGCCATGACCAAGGCGGTGGTAGAGGCTACGCACCTGCCCGTAACGGTCAAGACTCGCCTGGGCTGGGACGACGACACAAAAAACGTATATGAGGTAGCCGAACGGTTGCAGGATGTGGGCATCCAGGCGCTAAGCATCCATGGGCGTACCCGCGCGCAAATGTACAAAGGGCAGGCCGACTGGCGCATGATCCGGGACGTGAAACGCAATCCGCGAATCCGCATTCCCATTTTTGGGAATGGCGACGTGGACAGTGTCGAGAAAGCCGCCGCATGGCGCATGGAATACGAAGTGGATGGCATCATGATTGGCCGTGCAGCCATCGGCTATCCGTGGATCTTCCGGGAGATTAAACATTTCTTTAACACGGGCGAATACCTGCCCGGCCCAACGATTGCCGAACGGGTAACCGTGTGCCGTACACACCTCCAAAAGTCTGTGGAATGGAAAGGAGAAAAAACCGGCATCTTTGAAATGCGCCGCCACTATGCCAACTACTTCAAAGGCATCCCGCATTTCAAGGAATACCGCATGAAATTGGTGTCGCTTAGCGACATCACCGACATTCATGCTGTGCTCGATGAGATTGCCGAGCAATTTGAATTGGAAGTGGCCTAATCAAACAGGGATTACTTTGTCAATAGACCCCGCAACGTTTTCCGCTCAATGAAAAGCGTTACCCCCAGGAAGACGACAAATAAGAGGTTACCCACGATCACGTGGCGGTCAAAGGCTACAAATGAGAGCCAGCAAACGGCTACCCCAGCCAGTATATAGCTCAGGTTTTTGCCCACACGGTAGGGGATGGGATAACGTCGATTTCCCCATAGATAGGAAAGGACCACCATGCTACTATAGGCCGCCAGTGTTGCCCATGCGGAAGCCACATAGCTGTATTGTGGAATAAAAGCGTAATTGAGCACCAGGGTGATGATGGCGCCAATGCCCGAAATATACAAGCCAAACCGGGTTTGGTCGGATAGCTTGTACCAGATGGACAGGTTCATGTATATGCCCAAAAAAACATAGTTTAGCAACAGTACGGGGATGATCGGCAGGCCCGACCAGTACTCGGCCTGTTCAGCGGGACTGCCGCCACGGATAAAGTTTTTGAGCCATTCGATGTTGACGGTGATACCGACCATGACCAGCACCATCGCGATGATAAAATAATCCATAATCAGCGCATAGGTCTGCCGGGCATTCTTACTGGTCGCATGGCTAAAGAAAAAAGGTTCGGCGCCGAGGCGGAAAGCTTGTACAAAAATACTCAGAAACACCGCAATTTTACTGACGGCACCATAAATACCCAAATCGCGGCTTCCCGCATCTCCCGGAATCAACTTAGGGATCAACAGCTTGTCGATGTGCTCGTTGATGATAAAGGAGATGTTCGCCACCAGCACCGGAAAGCTGTATGTAAGCATATCGGCCACCAGCTTCCGTTCGAGGCGCAGACGGATTTTTAGGATTTCAGGCAGCAGCAAGAGCAACGTCACCAAGCTGGCCACCAAGTTGGAAATGAACACATAGCCGAGCCACTCCCGCCGGTACCAGCTATCAAAATATCCAACAAGCCCTGGCCGGGTCTCCATCAGCACCGGGATGACCACAATCAGAAACAACGTGCACCCGACAAACGTGAGGATGTTGACCAGCTTCAAAACCGCGAAGCGGACGGGCCGCCCCTCCGCCCGCAGGCGGGCAAATGGGATCACCGCGAGCCCGTCGGCGACCAAAATGAGCGCGAAATAGATCAGGTACCGATGATAATCGGCATCGTATACGCCATTATTAAGCCAGGAGGAAATCTCGGAAGCGCAGCTAAGTGTGAGGCTCAAGAACAGCAGGGAAGTAAAACAGATCACGATGAAACTGTTGTTAAACACCCGAGCCTTGTCACCCCCGTACTTCTGGAGATAACGAAAATAAGTGGTTTCCATGCCAAACGCCAGCACCGCGTTCAACATGGCTGCCCAACTGTACATGTTGGTAAATATGCCATATACCGCCGCAGGAAACTTACGTACAAAAAGGGGTGTAAGCACAAAGTTGAGCAGGCGCGCAATGACGGTGCTCAAGCCATAAATGGCGGTTTGGCCGGCGAATTTTCGAAGTACAGACACGTGCTTATGTGTTGTCAGGGTATCTATCCGGGTTTCCGGACAACTTCAAAGTTACGATAGTTTTTCACTTCCCCCGTATCGTACGTCACGTTTTCAACCACCGCACGGTCGGGTCCCTCCCTGCACCACTCCAGAAATGTCTCCAGGGCGAAGGCATCGCCTTCGGCTTCGATGTATACCGTGCCGTCGGGCTTGTTGCAAACCACACCTTTCACGCCAAGCTGGTCTGCCACTGCCTTCGTGGAAAGCCGGAAATAGACGCCCTGTACTTTTCCGGACACCACAATGTCCAAATGCTTTATCGTGCTGTCTGCCATGCGTGCAAATTTCTCCAAATCTCGGTGAAATCTACTTTCTTACAACAATTTTTGAAAAAGAATTGTTAGCCCTACAAACTCAGACAACAAACCACGCATTGTATACCGCTTATTTATGGACACCGTAATCTATCACAACAGCTTGCAAAATTACCTCATTGCCGTCGGCATACTCCTCATTGGGTTGCTCCTCATACGGCTGATTAAGCGGGCATTGATCACCTGGCTGAAGCGGAAAGTGGCCGGTACCGCGGGCACATTTGATGATTTCATCGTAGAGGGCTTAAGCGACACGATCATGCCCTTGCTTTACTACGCCGTGTTCTTTTACGCATTGAATACATTGGTCTTGCCGGCGTGGCTGGACCGGGCACTGGACGTGGCCGGCATGTTTTTGTGGACGTTTCTCATCACACGGCTGGTGATCTTTGCGATACGGTATTTCCTGCAGAGTTATCTCCAACGGCGCGGACGCGGCGCGGCGGTGATGCAGATGCGTGGCATTACCCTCATCCTTTCGGTCGTATTGTGGAGCTTGGCTATTCTCTTTTTTATCAACAACCTCGGCTACAATGTAGCGGCAATACTGACCGGCCTGGGAATCGGCGGCATTGCCATCGCATTGGCAACGCAGACGATCCTGGCCGACCTGTTCAACTACTTCGTTCTTTTTCTTGATCGGCCGTTTGAAGTGGGAGACTTTATCGTCGTGGATGACAAGAGCGGCACCGTAGAGGCGATCGGCATCAAGACAACGCGCGTCAAGGCGTTGACCGGCGAACAGCTGGTTTTTTCCAATACCGACCTCACCAATTCGCGGTTGCACAACTTCAAGCGCATGGAGCGTCGGCGGATCGTGTTCACATTTGGTGTCGCTTACAAGACACCCAAACAGAAGCTGGAACGCATCCCCGACATCGTCAGGGAAGCTGTTGGCGCACAGGAGCAGACGCTGTTTGACCGGGCGCATTTCGTGTCATACGGAGATTTCAGCCTGATTTTCGAGGTGGTTTACTTTGTACTGAGCGACGATTATAATTTATATATGGATATTCAGCAGGCAATCAACCTGCACCTCTATGAAGCTTTCCAAAAGGAGCAGATTGAATTTGCCTTCCCGACACAGAATATGATCCTGCAGAAAAGTACCGCTACGCCCGTTGATTTGGACGACGATGTGAGCGACTGAACCGGCTTGGTTTATCAGCTGGCAATATAGCTCCGGAACTTAGCGCTACGTAGATACAATCCACCCCAGATAAGCAAACCGAAATAAACGGGAAACAACGTATGGCTGAAAAGCGGATTGTCAACCCGGATATGCGTGGCCACTGCGCCGCCAAGATAGCCGGTAAGTAAGATCGCTCCGAAAAAACTAAAACGGGGTACAGCATATAATATGGTAGACACCTACAAAAGTGTTCCCAATGTAGGCAGTACGCTTTCGGGATAGCCAAGATCAATAGTGCCTTTGATTACCGGTTCCGGTTTAGCAAATTTGCCGAACGAATCAAAAAGTAAAAAGGCAATGGCCAAGCCGCTTAATACCCAGCCGGTAATCAGTTGTGTTTTGGATGTTGTTTTTGTTTCCATGACTAATTTTTTATGGTTATAATTAATTGTTTAACTACAAAACAAAGGTAGTTGACAGGAGTATAATGGTGAAGGTGTCAAAAGCGACATTTAAGAGGGGGAATACCGACAAAATACGAACAGCCGCCTCATCGTGAAGCGGCTGTCGATTATAATATAGAAAAATGGGTCGTATTAGCGTGCGGCGATTTAGGCAGTGGAATTGTCCTGCAGTGCTTCGGCCCGCTCGATCAGCTGGGTAAAGAGGTGTTCCACTTCCTGGACCAGCGGAAGCGTTTGGTCGTCGACGACGTGGGCATATTTCTTTTTTAAGCTTTCAAACTGCCTTTTTTCATTTTGCAGTTCCGTTTTCAATAATTCCTGTAGTCGAGCAATTTCCCTGTTTTCTAACGCGTCGCGTTGTGCATGCTTTCTAACATATTTGGTCGCTATTTTCTTCATGGCAGCCTGACTCTCGGCTACGCGTATACCTTGCTCAATATCCTTTTTGTAACCCTGGGTGAGGCGAGCTTCCTCACGGTCAAGTTCGGTATGATTGCCCTTGCTTTTTTTGATACGCGCCACGCCTCGTTCGTACTGGTCCCACAGTACTTCAATATTCCGTTGGTGAAAAGCAAGTTGGTTTTTGAACACCTCGAGATGTTGCTTATCCCGCTGTTCCTTACGATACTCTTTGCGTGCTCCAACCGGCCGGGGCGATGCAACACTGTTTCCGGCTACTGCCGCGCAGATCATTGCGCTTAATACAAAAGTTTTCATGGTGTTTAAATGTTAATGGTTATTGCAGTAATGACTTATTATTTTTTACTCGTTGTTTGGATTTCTACCCTCGCTTCTTGACGCTTATCTTTTTACGAATATGACGCCAGCTTGTTAAAAACGTTGCACCGGAAATCGGGAAAATAGACAAACGGCCGTTTACGGTCGACCAAGCGACAATGCATTAGACGAACCGTCTATCGATTTAGACGAAATATCCTTTTAAAGGATATCTTTATCCCCAGAATAAGGAATCCATGAAAGAAGACATACTTATCCAAATAGGTAATCAAATCAAAGAGCGTCGAAAAAACAAGGGAATCACCATACAGGAATTGGCTGATAAAGCTTCCGTAAGCAAGGGATTGATCTCACAGATTGAAAATAGCCGGGCCATCCCCTCATTAATGGTATTGATCGAGATCATACGCGCACTGGATGTGGATCTGAATGTCTTTTTTAAAGAGATCGATGCCGAAAAGAGCACAAAGACCATTTTGGTGAAGCGCAAAGACGAGTATTATTACTTTGAAAAAGAACAGGCACTCGGATTTAGGTATCACCGGATATTTACCAAAAACATCGAAAAATCAACGGTCGATATCGTGCTGTTGGAACTCGAGGTCGACGCCAGCAGACCCATGGTGGAAACCGAAGCCTTTGAATATAAATACGTCATATCCGGCGAAGTGGAATATCAGTTTGAAACCGAACATATCCGGTTGAAGGCCGGCGATTCGATGTTGTTCGACGGCCGGATACCGCATACCCCACGCAATGCCGGTGCCGAAAAAGCGATGATGCTGGTGGTCTATTTTTTCGAATGAAATAGGCGGTCACACTTTTAATGATTCCTTAATCTTTTGGACGAAATGCCTTAATAAACTTTGTTTAGTATTGCTTAACTTTTTTAAAGTAAGCAATGAAAGGCAACTACTTACATGCGGAAGGCGACCTGAATATCACCGACCTGCGCCAACAGTGGAATCGCGCACTCGATCCACAAACGAGGGAAGTCCTCGATCGCGACGCGTCCCATTTTGTACATCAGGCGCTTTCTACGCCCTGCCTTGATGTTGCTGCTTCAAGCAGCGGAATACGGTTTACCAACCTACAGGGAAAGACATACATCGATTTTCACGGCAACAGTGTCCATCAATTAGGCTATCGGAATAGCTATATCATTGACCGGGTAAAAAATCAGCTGGACGTGCTGGCGTTTTCACCGCGGCGGTTTACCAACCTGCCCGCCATTGAGCTGGCCGAGCGGCTGGCGGCGTTGACCGAAAATAAACTATCCCGTGTGCTGTTTGCTCCGGGCGGTACCTCGGCCGTCAGCATGGCGCTCAAGCTGGCGCGCATCGTTACCGGAAAATTCAAAACCGTGTCGATGTATGATGCCTTCCATGGTGCCTCGATCGATAGCATCTCCGTAGGTGGGGAATACGCGTTTCAGCAGGGGCTTGGCCCGTTGCTGACCGGAAGCGTGCACGTGCCGCCGGTCGACCAGTACCGGAGCATGTGGCCGCGCACCGATGGGCAGCCCGACGACCTGGGTTATGCGGATTACATCGAGTACGTGATCGAAAAGGAAGGCAACGTGGGTGCGCTGCTGGCCGAAACCATTCGCAGCACCACCGTCCATGTTCCATCCAAAGCCTATTGGCAACGCATCCGACAGATCTGCGACAAGCACGGCGTGCTGCTGATATTAGACGAAATACCCATCGCCTTCGGCCGTACCGGGGCCATGTTTGCCTTCGAGCACTACGGTATTGTCCCCGATATACTGGTGTTGGGCAAAGGATTGGGAGCTGGTATTATACCCATGGCCGCTATGCTTTGCAAGGGATCGCTAAATGTAGCCGGCGACGTATCCCTGGGACATTTTACACATGAGAAAAACCCACTGGGTGCTACAGCGGCATTGGCCGCGCTGGACTATATTGCCGAACGGGAGGTGATCAATCATGTGCAACTCGTGGGGCAGCACCTGCATAACCGGCTGCTTGGCCTGCAGGAGCGGTGTCCAGCGATTGGCGACATTCGGGGAATTGGCCTGCTGTGGGGTGTGGAGTTGGTGAGCGATCGGCAGACCAAAACGCCCGATCCCGCACTCGCCGAGCGGGTACTGTACCGCTGCCTCGAACAGGGGTTAAGCCTGAAGGTGTCCGGCGGAAATGTGCTGTCCCTCTATCCGCCGCTGATCATCACCGTTCACGAGCTTGAAACGGCATTAAGCATACTGGAAGAATCGCTCGCATACGGTATTGCTGAAAATCACCGATATCATCGTGTTAACAATCACCATACAACCTAAAGAAGGAGGTAACCCAACGAAATCAACCCGTACTCCCACGAAAAACCAACAAACTATGCAACATGCCGGATCTGCATCGACCAAATCCAAATCCGGATGCCGCATAGCCGAATGTAAATCAATTGGCAACAATAATATGAAACCGCATCGAAAATTACTCAACTACGTCATTAAAAATACGTGCAATATACTACTGGTAACGGTCACCCTTTGCCTGAACATGGCCATGGCGACTTACCAATCGACTGAAGCCACCGGAACCGTGGCCGACCAGAACGGTCAACCACTGGAAGGGGTGACCGTAAATGTGAAAGGCACCAACCGCACCACGGTTACCGATGCCGATGGACACTATCAGATAAGCGTTACATCCGATCAGGAAACGCTGGTATTTAGCGCAATTGGATATCAAACGCAGGAACTGCCGGTCAACGGGCGGCGGCAGATTGATGTCACCCTCGCAGAGGATGTGCGCGGATTGGAGGAAGTGGTCGTAACGGCACTGGGTATCTCCCGGCAATCCAAGTCGCTCGGATACGCCGCCCAGGAAGTAAAAGGCGAAGAATTGACGGAAGTGCGTACCTCGAATTTTGTAGACGGCCTGGCCGGCAAGGTGGCCGGCGTGACCATCGTTGGCAGCCCGTCGGGAATCGGCGGGTCATCACGAATTACCATACGTGGCGACAAATCACTGAACATCAACGCCAACCAACCCCTATTTGTTATCGATGGTGTACCCATCACCAATGACCTGTTTGGTTCGTCAGGAAGGGAATTCCAGGAAACTGACTACGGCAATGGCGCGGGTTTGGTTAATCCCGATGATATTGCATCGGTATCTGTGTTAAAAGGCGCCAACGCCTCGGCATTGTATGGTTCCCGTGCAGCAAACGGCGTCGTACTCATCACCACCAAATCCGGTAGAGGACAACAAGGTGTCGGCATCAGCGTAAACTCCAGCGCTACATTCGAAACCCCGCTGGTACTGCCCGAGTTCCAGAACCAATACGGTCAGGGTATGAACGGGGAGTTTAGTTTCGAAGATGGTGCCGGAGCAGGGTTGAACGACGGGGTGGATGAAAGCTGGGGTCCCCTGCTGGATGGCCGGCCAATCAATCAGTTTGATTCGCCTACCACAAACGGATTCCGCGGAGGCGACATCAACCTCGTCGACGATGGGCAGATCGGCAGTGCGGCCGACCTGGCGGCACGGGGAGATATCATTGCCACACCATGGATCGCACGCCCCGACAACATTAAGAATTTCTTTGAAACCGGGGCGACTTACATCAACAACGTGGCATTGTCCGGTGGAAATGAAAAAGGGGACTTCCGGGTTTCCTATACCAATCTCGACCAACAGGGTATTGTGCCCAATACCGATTTACAGCGCAATACCTTTGCATTAAATGGCGGATATAATTTCACCGATAAGCTGGACGTGCGCGTATCGGCTAATTACGTAAAAAGCAACAGCGACAACCGGCCCAACCTGAGCTACGGCACTGAAAACATCATTTACCTGCTTTATGGCTGGCTGGGTCGGCAGGTAGACCTGGAACCGAAGAAGGATTGGTGGATGCCCGGTATGGAAAATGTGCAGCAATTCAACTCAAACTACAACTACCACGACAATCCGTATTTCAACCTGTTTGTCAATACAAACAGCTTAAACGACAACCGATTATTTGGCAACATTACGGTAAATTATAAGTTTACCGACTGGTTGAAGGCCTTTGCACGGATTGGCACGGACTACACCGACCAAATGCGCAACAGAAGGCGGGCATTCAGCACGCAGCGTTTTCCGTTTGGCAGCTACCGCGAAGCCAAGCTGTCGAACGAAGAGCGCAATATCGATTTCCTCCTGACCTTTTCCAAGCCGATCAGCAGCGCAATTAACCTGTCGGTCAATGCCGGCGGTAGCCAGCGGAGCGTACAAGGCACCACGCTGGATGTGAGCGCACCCCAGTTGATTATACCGGGTATTTACTCGCTCGGGAATGCGCGGGTAGCGCTGGTGTCCCAGCAATCCAGCATCGCTAAAAAGGTAAACAGCATCTACGGTTCGGCACAGATCGACTACAAGGACTTTCTGTTTTTGGAATTTACTGCACGGAATGACTGGGCCAGCTCGCTTACGGTTCCTTTGGGTATCACAGCTGCCGCAACCTCGACCAACTCATATTTCTACCCTTCAGCGTCGTTGAGCGTGGTGTTCAACGGGTTCGTCAACCTCCCGGATTGGCTGTCTTACGCCAAACTGCGTACGGGATTTGCCCAGGTCGGCAATGATACCGATCCCTACTCGTTCGCCCAGCCCTTCAACACGCTGGATCCTTTCGGCCCCTATCGCGCGTTTTCCGAATCCGGACGGTTGCCAAACTTCAACCTGAAGCCGGAAATCAGCGATTCTTATGAAGTAGGCGCGGAGCTCCGCTTCCTGGACAGCCGGGTCAACCTGGACTTCACCTATTATAACATTACCACACGCAACCAGATCCTGACCAATGTGCCGCTGACAGCAGCCAGCGGATATACCAGCATGGTTTTGAATGCCGGGGAAATCCGCAATTGGGGTTATGAAGCCATGCTAAGTGCGGTTCCGGTACGGTCGGCTTCGGGATTCCAGTGGGACCTGAATTTCAATTTTTCCGCCAATCGCAGCGAAGTGCTGGAGCTGGCACCCGATGCGGATATCCGCAATTACGAGATGGCCGACCGCTACATCCGTGTGGAAGCCCGGGAAGGCGAGCGCATGGGCAATATGTACGGATTGGGATACAAGCGGGTAGAAGATCCCAGCAGCCCGTATTTCGGTCAGATTATCTACAACAGCGAAGGGAAGCCGTTGCCCACAGAAAATGTCGTCAACCTCGGAAACTACAATCCCGACTGGTTGCTGGGCGTACGCAACAATTTCAGCTGGAAAGGCGTCAGCGTAGGCGCCCTGTTCGATATCCGATACGGCGGAGAAGTGTACTCGCATACCCAGGTGATCGGCCGTGAAACCGGCGCACTCATCGAAACCCTCGAAGGCCGGGCAAATGGCTATGACATCAGCCTGCCTGAAAACGGCGTCGTCGGCCCAGGTGTGGTGCAAAATGAGGATGGCTCCTATTCACCGAATACCGTAAAACTGCCCGCGCGGGAATGGCATACCTCGTACACCCTAGGAAGAAGCCTGCTGGAAGGGGCCATTTTTGATGCCTCCTTTATCAAACTCCGCGAGCTGAGCGTTGGCTATACGTTGCCATCGAAGATCATGGGCAGGCTGCCGTTCCGAGATGTTCGTCTTTCGGTTATCGGCCGCAACCTCGCCGTATGGTCGGACGTGCCGCATATCGATCCCGAAACCTCTTCAATGAGCGGCGGTACGGTTATTCCGGGCGTCGAATCCATGGCGCTGCCTTCTGCAAAAAGCTGGGGGTTGAATTTAAGTTTTAAGCTATAAACCTTAAGCAGGTAAAATCAAGAAACCATGAAACGCAAAAGCATCATACTCATGATCGCCGCTGTACTGATCTCGGCAACATCATGTGATAAGAATTTCGAAGACATCAACGACGATCCCTATGCGATCCTGGAGGTAACACCTGACCTGCTGTTGCCTACAGTCATTCGGGGGTCTGTAAATCAAATGGTCAATGAAGGTTGGTCAATCGGCAATATTGTGGCGCAGCACACGGCCAAAATCCAGTTTGTAAACGAAGACCGGTACATCTGGGGCGACCGCACCGGCGTCTGGAATACCCTGTATGGCAATTTAAGGGACGTCTACAACCTGTACGCCCTAAGCGAGGCCGCCTCTTTCAACAACTACAAAGGCGTGGCGCTGGTCATGAAGTCGTGGATTTTTTCGGTGCTGACCGATACATACGGCGACGTGCCGTATTCGGAAGCTATCCGCGGCAAAACCGATGACATTCACCAGCCGGCCTACGATCCACAGGAGCAGATTTATGCCGGCATACTGGCCGACCTGAATACGGCCAATGAGCTGCTGGGTTCTACCGATGAGGCCATCAACGGGGATATCCTCTTCGGTGGGGATATAATGGCCTGGCGTAAGCTGGCCAATTCCCTGCAGCTGCGATACCTCATGCGTATATCCGGCAAAAGGGACGTGTCGGCCGACATGAGCCGGATTTTGGGCGACCCCGCGCAATACCCGGTCTTTCAAAGCAACGGTGACAACGCTACGTTGGAATACCTCGCCGAAGCGCCCAATCAGTTTCCGCTGCATACGGCGCGGGTCGGATCATTTGACGAGTTTAGGCTTAGCAAAAATCTCGGCGACAGGTTATTGGATTTTGAAGATCCGCGGATCACCGTCTTCGCCCGCCCCACGGCGGCGAGCGCAGGTACCGCCAACCCGGAATACGTGGGTGTGCCGAATGGATTGAGCGACGTGGACGCTTTGGGGTATAACGGTGGCGTACAGAATGTGTCGCGTATTGGCGCGCTGTTTTATGAAGACGCCATTACCAGCCGGGGGAGAAACGTAGCCAAGGGTTACATCATGGGCTATCCCGAATTGCAGTTTATCCTGGCAGAAGCCGCCCAAAAGGGGATCATCGGCGGCGACGCAGAAACGTATTATAAGCAGGGCGTCGCGGCGGCCTTTGAATACGTAGACACGGAAATGCCGGCCGATTACCTATCCCGCCCGGGCGTCGCTTTCCAGCCTGCCAATGCGTTGCAGCTCATTGGTACCCAGAAGTGGATCGCGCTGTTCTTTACCGGTTTGGAGGCGTGGTTCGACTGGCGTCGCACCAACTATCCCGAGATTGAGGCTGGCCCTTCCAACCAGAATAACGACCGCGTGCCGGTTCGGTTCACCTACCCACTCTCGGAGCAGTCGCACAACAGCGCAAACCGCGAAGCCGCGGTAGCCCGGCAGGGAGCCGACGACATCAATACCAAAGTTTGGTGGGACAATTAACCCGATGGTATGCTTAACATAAATCGAAGCACGGCCATCCTGATCCTATGCCTCCTGTCGGCCGGTTCGGCCATGGGACAGGGCAGCAATAAGGGCATCGTCGGCGACTGGTGGCTATGGCCGGACTACACCCTTGGCGGTGGCGCCAAAAATGTGAAACCGCACCAATTGGCGCACCCAAGGGTGTCCCCTTCACCGATTGCCAAAGAAGCCGCCCCATATTCACTCTTCGGGGCAAACCCTACCGGTAGTATCACAGCGATGCTACCGGTAATAGCCGATCGTGCCAATCCGGATCGGGCGTTTACCGTGGAGCTATGGCTTTTGGAACACGTCAACCAGCCTGTGGGGGCGGCGGTCCTGATGCATCACGGCGCACAGCCGTCGGGCTTATCGTGGATATTGGGTTACTACGATGACCGGTTGGTATTTTCACTCGACCCGGACGAGCAGACACCGACGTCAAACACCGCACTGTACACCATCGGTGAACGCGGCTGGAAAGGCCGCTGGCGGCACGTTGTCGGTACGTATGATGGCCGTCAGCTGTGCCTCTACCTCAATGGGGCCAAGGTTCTCCAGCAGCAGGCCGCCCCACCGGAAGGGACTTGGGGCGGCGACGTGGCGATCGCCGGATACCTCGAACGCGAACCGCACATGCAGGTGGGCGATTTGGTGAAAAATGTGCGGCTGGCCACATACGCGCTAAGTGAGCAGGAGGTAGCGGATCGCTTTGCCGGCCTGAAACAGCTGGTGGAAGACGGCCGGCTGCTGCCGGAAGCGTTTCATTTCAATGCCGGCCCTTACCTGAACGACGTCACCGCCACCGGCGCAAGCCTGGTCTGGGAAACCGACAGACCGGCAACGGCCACCGTGCGTTATGGCGAGGCATTGCCGTTTGCGCAGAACCGGCAGGTGGAACAATACGGTACCTTAAATCGGGATGAGGCCGGAAACGGCTACATCCGCAAAATAAAGTTGGAAGGCTTAAAGGCGGGAACCCCTTACTTCTACGAGATCCTGGCTGTGGCCGCCGCCGGCGATACGCTTTCGTCGGGGGTCCTGACGTTCCGGACGGCAGCCGACGACGCGTCTTCCATTTCGTTCGGCGTGGTGGGCGATACCGAGGGCCGGCCCCACATCAATAACCGGATTTCGAAGCTGCTTTGGGACGAACGACCAGATTTTGTCGTGCACACCGGAGACATCACCGATGGCGGTACGGAGACCAACAAGTACGAGTGGAACTACGAATATTTCACCGGCATGGGGCAGCTGTTGGAGCGGATTCCCGTTTACCCCGTGGCCGGAAATGGGGAGGGCGACCTGTACTGGTACCGGCGGTACCACACGCTGCCATCGCCCGGGGGCTACTATAGTTTTCGGCAGGGAAATGCCGAGTTTTTTATGCTCAACAGCAATAAACCGGAAGATTTTTCTCCTTCCGGAGCACAATATCAATGGCTCGAAGCGCGACTAAAAGCCTCCACGGCCCAATGGAAGTTTGTCGCCCATCACCACGCGGTGTACAGCGCTGACGACGACGACTACGGAGACACCTGGTCGGGAAAGTCCACCCTAGGCGATACGTTGATCCAGCAAATTGTGCCCTTGTATGAAAAATACGGCGTAGACATGGTCTTCTACGGGCACCTGCATACCTACCTGCGCACACATCCGCTTACCGGAACAACGATCGATCCCCAAGGCGGCGTCATCTATATACAGACCGGCGGTTCCGGGGGCAACCTGGAAAATTTCGCGCCGAACCGGGTATGGTTCAGCGCAAAGACCTATCGCGGCCACCACTATTTGATGGTAAATATTTCGGGCGGCCACCTGAACCTGAAGCTATATGATGTAGACGGGGTGCTCAAAGACGATGTGGACCTGCATAAAAGCTCAATGGGTGAGGACAAAAAATGATGTTTTAATAAATAGCTAACTTATGAGTATTGCATTAGTAGTGTTTGACATTGCTGGCACGACAGTAAAAGACGACAACAGAATCGGCGAGGCATTCCAGGCCACCCTGGAAAAATTTGGATATGCGGTCCCGCTTGAGCGGATCAACCCGTTTATGGGTTATGAAAAGAACGAAGCCATCCGCGAAATCCTAAAGCCATTCAGCAACGGAAATGAATCCATTGACGACGCGCTTGTTTCGTCAATCCACCGGTCGTTCGTCGGCAGGATGGTCCGCTTCTACGAGACCACCACCGAACTCGAACCCTTGCCCCATGTCGAGGCGACGTTTGAAGTGTTGCGCGGGAAAGGTGTCAAAATTGCCCTGAACACCGGATTTTCACGGAACATTGCAGACGTCATCCTCGGGCGTCTGGGCTGGTATGAGCGGGAGCTTATCGACTTTGTGGTGGCATCGGATGAAGTCGCGCAGGGCAGGCCACACCCGGATATGATCCATAAGCTGATGGCGAAGGCCGGTGTGGCCGCTCCCGTCGAGGTGGCCAAAGTGGGAGATACCGAAGTCGACATCAACGAAGGTAGAAACGCAGGTTGCCGTTATGTCATCGGTGTCACCACGGGTGCTTTCACCGGGGCAGCGCTGGAACCCTACCAGCCCACGCACATCATCGACGACATCCGCCAGGTAGTCGACATTATCAACCCGTAGTATGATTAAGCTGCTGGCATATCTCCGGGGAAAAACAGCGCGATGGTCCTTCTTTTTCCGGACACTGGCCCTGGCCCTCGCGGCGTTCGGCTGTTACACCAGCATGTATGCCTTCCGTAAAGCATTCACCGCCGGGACATTCGACGGCGGGGAGGTTTGGGGAGTCGACTATAAAGTATGGCTCGTCATCGCCCAGGTCGCCGGCTATATGCTGAGCAAATTTTACGGCATCCGGTTTATCGCCGAATTGGGCGACCGCCATCGGGGCGCAAAGATTGTCCTCCTGGTGGGCCTATCCTGGGCCGCCCTGTTGGGCTTCGCACTCGTTCCCGCACCGCTTAACATGGGGTTCCTCTTTCTCAACGGCCTTCCGTTGGGCATGATCTGGGGCCTGGTGTTCTCGTACCTGGAGGGCCGGCGTACCACCGAGCTGCTGGGCGCAGTGATGAGCGTGAGCCTGGTTTTTGCCTCGGGACTGGTCAAGACGATCGCGCGAGTCCTCATGGAAATTCTACACGTATCCGAATATTGGATGCCGTTTTGTACCGGATTGCTTTTCGTGATTCCGCTGCTGGCCTGCACGCTGCTGCTCGAATTGCTGCCGCCGCCCGACGCCCGTGACCGCACCCTGCGCACGGTCCGCCTGCCGATGGATTCGGCGGCCCGAAAGGCCTTCCTCGTTGCCTATTTGCCCGGGCTGCTGCTGACCATCTTCGCTTACCTGCTATTTACCATCATCCGCGACGTCCGCGATAACTTCGAAGTCGAGATATGGGCCGATGTCGGCGTCACGGGCAATTACATTTATGCACAGATTGACTCCCTGATCGCGCTTGCCGTGCTCATGATGATGGGTATGTTAATTTTTGTAAAAAGTAACCTGAAAGCCTTTACACTGATCCACCTGATGATTATTGCCGGTTGCATAGCTGCCGGAATGTCTACCTGGCTATTCGTACAGGGTCACATCGGAGGTGTCGCCTGGATGAGCATTTCGGGATTGGGCTTATATATGGTATACATTCCCTATAATGCGATCTTTTTCGAACGGCTGCTTGCTACATTCCGGCACCGGGGCAATATCGGCTTTGTCATGTACGTTGCCGATGCCGTAGGTTATCTCGGAAGTGTCGCGGTGCTCGTCATCCGCGAATTAGGGTTGGTACATTTGAGCTGGGGCGGCTTTTTTCAACAGGCGGTTTTGCTGTCGTCCGTGCTGGGCGGGATTTCGGTCGGCCTGTCGCTATGGTATTTCCGGCAAAAGAAGTCAAAAGTAACTAAAGAAACGCAACATGAGCCTGCTGCCTGGAAAGGTCAAATAACGTATTCAAACACATGAACCAAAATCATCAAAAAACAGCCGTTGTGATCGGCGCGGGCATCGTGGGATTGGCCAGTGCGCGGGCATTGGTCAACAAAGGATACCGGGTCACCGTATATGAGCGGCACGCCAGGCCGGTGGGCGCATCGATACGAAATTTCGGTATGATATGGCCCGTGGGCCAACCTGCCGGCGAATCCTACCAATGGGCCATGCACACACGCGAAGTGTGGAAGGACGTCTGTTTGAAAGCCAACATATGGCACGAGCCAACCGGATCGCTCCATCTGGCTTATAGTGAGTTGGAACTTGCCGTAATGGAAGAATATGTTGCCCTATACGGCAAAGAACGGGATTGCAGGATATTGACCGCCGGGGAAACGGCGTTGAAGTCGCCCGCCGCTAACCGCAGCGGACTCAAAGGGGCGCTCTGGAGCGCTGAAGAGCTCATTGTCGACCCCCGGGAAGCCGTTGGCAAAATTGCCGCTTACCTTGAGGAACAGGAAGGTGTCGTGTTCAGATGGAACACCTGCATCAACCGCATTGCCGAGTCGGCCGTATATTACGGTGCCGACGAGTCGCAGCAGGCAGACCTTATCGTGGTCTGTAGTGGCGCGGATTTCGAGACGCTATATCCCGATCTATTCGCCGGGCTGCCGATTACCAAATGCAAACTACAGATGATGCGCCTTGTGGCCCAGCCCGACAGCTGGCGTATCGGCCCGCCGCTCTGCGGCGGCCTCTCCCTGCTTCATTACGGTTCCTTCCAGGCAACAGCAGCGGTGACCGCCCTTCGTGAACGGGCGGAAAACGAAATGAGCGAATACCTTAAATGGGGGATACATGTCATGGTATCGCAGCAGGGAAGCGGCGAATTGACCATCGGCGATTCCCACGAATACGGCCCGTGCCCCGACCCATTTGATAAACAATATATTAACGACCTGGTGATGGACTACCTGAAGAAGTTTACCCAGTTTAAAGATTATCGCCTATCGGCTTCATGGAACGGTATATACGCAAAAATGACCAATGGAAAAAATCACCTGCTGCAGCAGCCGGACGAAAATGTGATCGTGCTCAATGCACTTGGGGGAGCAGGCATGACCCTGTCATTTGGATTGGCAGAAAGCGTAGATTTTTAATAGTTTTTAGTACCTTAAACCCAAAAAGGAAATGGAATCAAGGAGATCATTCTTAAAAAAAGCGTCGCTGCTAGCCGGAGCAACAGCCGCCGTTAATGCGCTGCCAGCCGCTATCCAGCGGGCCTTAGCCATCCAAGCCCCTGAAGGAAGCACCTACCTGGATGCCGAACATATCGTCTTTCTAATGCAGGAAAACCGGTCGTTCGACCATTGCTATGGTAGCCTCCGCGGCGTGCGCGGGTTTAATGATCCCCGGGCCATCCGATTGCCTAACGGGCTGCCCATATGGGCGCAGACAAATGCCCAGGGCGAGCGTTATGCGCCGTTCCGTCTCGATATCAGAAACACGAAGGCAACGTGGATGGGCTCCCTGCCGCACGGCTGGAAAGACATGGTGCATGCCCGCAACGACGGCAAGATGGATACCTGGCTGGAAGCCAAAAAGCCCGGGAACCCCGAATATCGGCATATGCCGCTGACCATGGGTTACTACGACCGGGAAGACATTCCCTTTTACTATGCCCTGGCGGATGCCTTTACCGTCTGCGACCACCATTTTTGTTCGTCCCTCACCGGCACCAGCGCCAACAGGTCCTATTTCTGGTCGGGAACCATACGGGAAGAGCCCCGCGATCCGGACTCGGTAGCACATGTGGACAACGGGCAGATTAATTATAAAGACATCGGCTGGAAGACCTATCCCGAACGGCTGCAGGAAGCGGGGATTGCCTGGAAAATCTATCAAAACGAGCTCAGTTTACCCGTTGGGTTCGAAGGCGAGGAAGAAGACTGGCTGGCCAACTTTACCGATAACAACCTGGAGTTTTCCAGGCAATACCACGTCCGTTTCCATCCAGCCCATCGGAATTACCTGAAGAAACGCGTGCAGCAGCTGGCGGACGAGATCCGAAACGGTGACAACCTCGATGCAGCTACCCTCGAGGACAAGAAGGAGCTGCTTGCGCTGTTGCGGGAAGACCTGGAAACATACAGCGAAGCGAATTTCGACCGCTTGTCAGCGTTTGAGCGGGAAATTCATCGCAGGGCATTTGTCACCAATACCGCCGATCCGGATTACCACACGCTTGAAACCATCCAGTATACGGACGACGAAGGCGAAAAAAGCCTAAAGGTACCCAAGGGCGACATTTTTCACCAGTTTCGAAAAGATGTGACATCGGGCGAGCTTCCCACGGTGTCCTGGCTGGTCGCGCCCTGCAACTTTTCCGATCATCCCGGTGCACCGTGGTACGGTGCCTGGTATGTATCCGAAGCGCTCGACATCCTGACACAGAATCCCGAAATCTGGAAAAAAACCATCTTCGTGCTGACCTACGATGAAAACGACGGCTATTTCGACCACATACCCCCTTTTGTACCGCCGCATACGGACCGCAAAGAGGAGGGAGTCGTGCCCAAGGGAGTGGATACCGCCGATGAATACGTTACTGCAGCGCAGGAAAAAATCCGTACCGGCGACGCCGGTGCGACGCTGGATAGCCCGATCGGACTGGGTTTCCGGGTGCCGCTTGTTGTGGCATCACCATGGACCAAAGGCGGGTGGGTAAATTCCGAAGTGTTTGACCACACGTCGCCGCTCCAGTTTCTCGAACATTTCGTCGAAAAAAAGACGGGTAAAAAAATATACGAGTCGAACATCAGCGCCTGGCGACGGTTGGTTTGCGGTAACTTAACCTCCTTGTTCCGCCCCGTGGACGACAACCATAAAGCGTCGCTGCAACCCGTAAGCCGCGACGGCTACGTGGCCCAGATTTACTCGGCCAAGACCAAGGGGTTGCCCGGAAACTACCGGCAACTCGGGCAAGGAGAGCTGCAGCAACTGCAGGAAAATTCAGCGCAGCCGGCTTTTCTGCCGCAGCAGGAACCGGGTACTAAACCCGCCTGTGCCATTCCGTATGACCCGGCGGTTGATGCCCATGTGGATCACCAGTCAATGCAGGTTTCCATGACGTTTAAACTGGCTGGTGGATTGCCAAAAACCAAGGAGATGGGCGTGCCATTTCGTGTGCAGACCTTAGGGGGGTATGGGCCGGACGGGCAGCCGGGGCGGACATGGAACTTTGCGGCTCGCGAGCAGGAGGATTTGTACTACACCTGGCCGTTGACCGACTTTGCTAATGGGAAATACCACTTGCAGGTACATGGGCCGAATGGGTTTTTCCGGGAATTCAAGGGTAGCCAGGGGGACCCGCCGCTACGGCTTGCGGTATCCGGTGATGCAGCCGCTGGAAACTTAAGGATTACGGCGACCTCCGGTCAACACCTCGAGCTAACCCTGAAAGACCTGTCTTATCAGGGCGCAGCACATACCCTTACGACGGAAGGCTCCGAAAAAACGCACGTCATCGACCTGTCGGCTTCAGGAAACTGGTACGACATATCGGTGGAAGTGGCCGGTTACCCGGATTTCCGGCAACGGTTTGCCGGCCATGTGGAGACCGGCAAACCCAGCACGACGGATCCGTTGATGGGTGGATTAATGTAACTCCTGTGGCGAATAGGTCACGATATCAATGCCAACCCCGTTGGGGTCTTCAATGGCAAAGTGCCGGTCGCCCCAGGGTTCGTCGCGCAGATCGATGCGGATAGCAACGCCTTTCTTTTTAAGGGCGTCATAAATTTGATCCACGTCGGAGACTTCAATAGTCAAATATACCCCTTTGCCCGCAAAAGGTGGATGGAAAAGCGGCTGCTGCGACGGATGGTTCGGAAGCAAAAAGCTGATCTCCGATTCGCGGTTCGGCGTGTGCAACAAGAGGTAAAACTCGTTTTCGAAAGTCACGCCAAACCCCAGCACGTTGACGTAAAAATCTTTCGTCTCTTTCAATTTTTCGGTAATAATTCCTGCGTTAAGTTTCATAGTTGTTTGATTTTTTGTGTAGAATCCGTTTGCGAATAGCCGGCTGTTAGCAACGCATCATACTCAATAGGGCACCTGATTTTTTCATGATTAAGTGATTGGAGACCCTGCAAATTTCGACTTTATCACGATCGTGAAATTGTAAAAATCGGACAACCGTTACCGACCAAACGCTTTGCTGGGCGTCACGCCATAGAAATTTTTGAAGGCTTTGATAAAATGGGCCTGGTCGTAATAACCGGTATCGAAAAACAGCTTGTTTTCTCGCAGGCTTTGATTAGATGGCTTTGCTTTCAATATGTTTTGAAAGCGCACGACCTGGCAAAACGTTTTCTGGGTGTCGCCGATATAAAAATTAAACAGTCGTTGCAGCTGCCTTGGACTGATTCCCGTGTCTAAATCGGTTTCGGTATGGATCACGCCCTGCTTTTTCAAAATCAGGTCGAGCGCCCCATAAAGCCGACTGTCCTGATCAAACTTAACCGTCTTTAGATGCGCTAAAAAATAGCGGTCGAGCAACGACCGGAGGTGTGCTACGGGGAGTTGATCAGAAAGCCGGTCGGCGATAAACCGCGCCGTATGTGGCACCACCTGGCTCAGTTCCGCATACCGGTTGCTCAATAACGAAGCGTCCACACGGAAAAGCTGGGGAAACATCGTGGGCAGAAACCGGATACCCATGTAATGGAATGAATGATTTAGCGGAAATTCCGTATACCGCTTGCAAAAACCCATAACGAAATTTTCGCTGGGATTCTTAAGTTCAAAAAAAATATCAATACACCCGTCGGCAACCACGCGATACTGAAACGGCTCATGGAGTGTCCGTGACGTTTTCAATTCCCAATAACAGTAAATGTAGGGCTGCAGGTCGGGGTGGGGTAAAAACTCCCGGTAAAGGACGTGATCAGCCGACTGCCTGACTGTCGGCTGAATGGGCGTGTACAGCTGTCTAATGCGCTCGGTCATCGCGGTAACGAAGATAAGTAATCGCGGGTCGCAAACATAATATTCAGGTAACATCGGCATGTTATTTTTGCATCGTTTAAGTGATTTGTCCATGAGCAACGTGTGCGCAGACATCCCGGCAGACCGTTTTCTGTTGATGCAATTAGCCAAAGGGAATTCCTGGGCGCTGGAGTCATTGATGCGCCGCTATGAATCACGCATTTACCGTTTTGTGCTCAAATTGCTGAAATCGGCCGAATTGGCCGAAGAGATCACTCAGGATATTTTTATCACGCTATGGGAATCGAGGGCCGAACTCGAAAACATTGATTCGCTTTCCGCATGGCTATTCACCGTCAGCCGCAACCGCGCATTCAACGCCCTTAAGGACATTGCCGCCCGCCACCTCCGTGAAGAAAAGTATGCCATGATGGCCGCCAGTGAAGTCGACGGCGAACAGGAGATTTTGTACCGGGATCTACAGCAGGCGATGGCGGGCTTTGTCGACGCCCTACCGCCCAAACGAAAAGAAATATTCCGGCTTAAAACCGAGCAGGGGCTTACCACCGAAGAAATCAGCCAACAGCTCAACATCTCGCCGCATACCGTAAAGAACCAACTGAGCCAATCCTATCTTACCTTACGGCGTTTGATGCAAGGGTTCCTTTGTTTAATGTTGCTTACAGGAGTTTGACGAAAACTGCACGGCAACTTTGGTACTCAGCCCTATTTTATACTGCGTCGCCTGATGCAAGAGTCGATCTACTGCGGTTGCTGGATCTGCACAATAACAATTTTTTAACAAAAATTTAATACACCCGGATAGGCCGAAGGTCCTCGCAGCATTGTCATCCAAACAGATGAACAAGCAACGATTAGACGAGCTTTTCAAGCGGTATCTCGCAGATGATTTATCACCGGAAGAACAAACGGCATTTTTTTATCTGCTGAATGACCCGGCAAACCGGGATGAGCTGCACCGGCTTTTCAGCCAATTGTGGGAGGAGACAAGTGCTCATGAAGAACGGGCCGTGTCTTCCGAAAGCCAGCGCCGTATCCAGCAGGTGATGGACCGGATACAGCCAAGCCGCGCAAAACACCGGACAAGCTGGGTCTGGATGGCTGCGGCGTGTCTTATACTGGTTTCTGCCGCAGTGCTATTCTGGAAGAAGCCGGCTGAGCCCCAAATAATCGCACGGGCGAAAACACATGAAATAGCAACGGCGTACGGGCAAAAGAAAACGATACGCATGCCTGATGGATCGGTGATTTACCTCAATGCGGGCAGTACGCTTCGATATAGCGATGAGTACAACGAAACGCTCCGGGAAGTGGAACTCAGTGGAGAGGCCTTTTTTGAAGTCGCCAAAAATCCGCAGAAACGCTTCATTGTGCGCAATAGCCAGTTGCACATCGAAGTATTGGGCACGTCATTCAACGTACGGGCGTTTGACCAAGCTGAATCAGCACAGGTGGCGGTTGCTTCGGGCTTGGTAGAAGTGAAAGAGCTGGCCGATTCATCCGATGTGGCGGCGGTCCATGCCACGTTATCCCCGGGGCAGGAGCTTACGCTTAACCGGACTTCGGGAAGCACCACCGTGTCCCGCGTGAAAGACATGAGACTGCTCACGGCCTGGAAAGACGGCGTGCTGGCGATGAAGGGGCTGCCCTTTACCGATGTAGCTGCGATGCTGGAACGGTGGTACGATGTGGACGTCGTATTCAACAATACACCCCTTAAAAATTGCCGGTTTACCGGCGAATTCAATAACCTGCCGATCAATGAAGTGCTCGATTTATTGGCGAAAAGCGCGGGCTTTACATACAACATAACTGCAAAGAAAATTTATGTCGATGGAGGCAACTGTTATTGATGATATAAAAACAAAAGGAAGGAACGATATGGCGATATACTGATACCGTGCAGCGAAATAGGGTTTCCGGCAAAGTGCCGGAAACCCCCGATAACGTGGTGGTGCCTCGAGTCTGGACAACGGTAAGGCATCAGCCAATAAATTAACAAGTCAATTCTCAACTCATTAATTACGTATCAAAAATATGAAAAGGAATGTACAAATTCTTTCCACCCATATATTTATTGCAATGAGATACAGTTCACTGATTCTTGCATGGATCATACTGAGCCTCTCGATAATCCATGCCCGTCCGGTGGATGCCCAGGGGCTTAAGGAGACCACCGTAGCGTTGCAGCTAAAAAATCAACCGCTGAAGCGGGTGCTGCAGGAAATCGAACGCCAAAGTGCGTACCGGTTTGTATACAGCAACGGGTCGATTCCAGAAACCCAGAAGATTTCCATACACATGGAATCCAGCTTGCCGGAAGTATTGGACCATATCGCACAGGCTACCCATACCCGTTATGAACCGGTGGGCAAAAATATCGTGGTCACCTACGTGCCACCCCAGCAGCCGGTACAGGTCAGCGGCCGGATTACGGATACCGACGGCGCGTCCCTGGGAGGCGCAAGTATCCGCGTCATCGAAACCGGCCGGAGCTTCAGCGCAGACAACGATGGATATTATTCGTTAAGCTTGTTGCCCGGGGAATACACATTTGAAATCAGCTACGTATCCTACGCGACCCAACAGCGTCGCGGCATCTCGGTAGAAGCCGGCCGGCCGCTCACGCTGGATTTCGCCCTGGAGGCCCAGCTCGGCGAGCTAAGCGAGGTGGTTGTTGTCGGCTATGGCCAGAACATCCGGAAAAACTTAACCACATCGGTCGGAAGCCTGACGCCGGCTGACGTCCCCCAGCGCAATGTGGCGAGCGCAAACCAATTATTGCAGGGGCAGATTGCCGGTGTGAACCTCACCATGACCAACGGGACACCCGGCGGACGTTCGCGGGTTAGCATCCGCGGCATCAGCTCCATCAATGGCGACAACGAACCGCTATATGTGATTGACGGTATCCCGCTGTCCAAGGAAACCGCCAGCTACAATTTTTCAGGCGAATACCGCCAGGACCCCCTTTCGCTGATCAATCCGAACGACATCGAGTCGATCGACGTGCTGAAAGACGCAGCCGCAACGGCCATATACGGAAGCCGCGGAACAAACGGCGTCATCATCATTACCACCAAACAAGGTAAGAGCGGCGCCACCAAAATCAGTTTTAACCAAACTACCGGTATTGGCGTAATGCCCAAAAAACTGGACCTGCTGAATCCGCAGGAATACATCGATATGCAAACCGAGGCGGTGAACACGTTCAACACCGACATGGGCTACACGCCCGGCTCAACCGGATATATCGACATCAATAAGGTGCTGGGCACCGTGCCGTCGGACCCCTACGATGTCAACTGGCAGGATATCATCATCCGCAATCAGGCATTGTCTACGCAGACCGACCTGTCATTCAGCGGCGGCAACGATGAGGTGACCTATTTTACATCCGGGGGCTACCAGTACCAGGAAGGCATGATTGAGAAGAGTTCCCTGCGTCGGTATTCTTTCCGCAATAACATCGACTATAAGCCGTATTCCTTCCTGAATGTTGGTGTGCGGCTGAATGGTAACTATACACAAAGTGAATCGATCCCAAACGGCGATCAGGGGACAGCGCTTTTCCAGCGCTCGCTCGAACAACGGCCGTATGACCGCCCGTTCCTCGAAGATGGTTCCTATGCGGTGGGTGGACTGGATGTGTTACGGCACAATGCGCTGATCATCCTCGATAAGGACGATACCGAAGATAAAAACTTCCAGGGACTGATCAACGCCTATGCCAACATCAGCTTCCTGAAATACTTCACATTCCAGACCAGCTATAATACGGAAATCCGCCTGGGCAATGGCCACCGCGTGCAGCGGATCGGGCACCCCTACAACGGAAGCAAAGGCTGGATGCGCGATGTCAGGAATTACCGGTACTCCGGTACGTTTGATAATACGCTGACTTTCCGCAACGAGTGGGCTAACGGCCTGAGCCTGGAAGCCATGGCCACCTACTCCTTTTTTAGGGATACCTACAATTTCAATGAAGCAACCGGCCAAGAATTCCCGTCGGACGACTTCAAACATATTACGGCCGCCACTATCCGCACGGGCGATGAAGACGGGGAGCAATATGCCATGGAATCGTATATCGGACGGCTCGTCATGGGATATAAGAACCGTTACCTGCTTTCCGCATCGGCCCGCTATGACGGCTCCTCCAAGTTTGCGAAGGATAATCGCTATGCCACTTTCCCTGCGGTCAGCTTGGGCTGGGTATTCTCGGAGGAGCAGTTTATGGAAGGGATAAACGCCCTGGACTTTGGTAAACTGCGGCTGAGCTGGGGTAAAACCGGAAACCAGGACGGGATCGGAAACTACAGCTACTTTCCGCTGGCCACCGGTGGCTACAATTACAATGAGCTGACCGGCCTGAGCATCACCAGCATCGGAAACTATGACCTGATGTGGGAAACTTCCGAGCAGACCAACATCGGCCTCGATCTGACGTTCCTCAATGGTAGGCTGGGATTGACTTACGATTATTTCGTTAAAAAATCGGAGAACCTGCTCTATAACGTTCCCGTGCTGGCGACCAGCGGCTTTTCATCACGGACGTCCAACATCGGCTCGATGGAAAACCGCGGGCATGAGCTGACCATCAACAGCACCAACATCAACCGCGGCAATTTCCGTTGGACGACCAATTTTAATATCGCGTTTATCCGCAATAAGGTGACCAGCCTCGTCGGCGATGCACCGGTACTCATCGGCGGCTGGAATGCGATCATTGTTGGCCAGCCACTGGGTACCATCTATGGCTATAAGCAATTGGGTATTTACCAGACCATTGACGAGATCCCCCAGCCGCAGATCGATCAGGGCGTACGCCCCGGCGATATCCGGTTTGACGATATCGATGGCAACGGAACGATCAACTCAACTGACCAGCAGATCATTGGCAGCGCCCAGCCGAAGTTCAATGGAGGGATGACCAATACGGTGACCTTCCGTAATTTCGACATGTCGCTCTTCACGACGTTTTCGTTGGGCAATGAGATCGCCGCCGCCTGGAGAAGCGGCCTGGATCACCTGGGTGGGCGCGACTACGGCGGACTGGCAGAAAGCTATTACGCGCGCTGGACCGGCCCAAACACCAGCAATACGGTGCCCCGTGCCACAAAAAGCGGCTTTAACATCCGAAACAGCAGCTATTTCGTGGAAGATGGCTCCTACTTCCGCGTGAAGTCATTAACCATTGGCTACCGGTTGCCCCAGTCATTCATCCGCCGTATGGGCATGGAGTCCGTACGGGTATTCGCAACGGGCGTAAACCTGCTCACCTTTACCGATTACAGCGGATATGACCCCGAAGCATCCATGAATATCGATGCGCGTAGCTTCGGTGTAGACAACCTGGTGACGCCGCAGCCAAGAAGTTATTTAATGGGTTTGACAGTTAATTTTTAAAATTAGCGAACATGTACTACAAAAAAACAAACATCAAGACATTATTGTTGGCCGTGTTGGTCGCGCTAACATCAAGCTGCTCGAAAGAACTCGACCTGGTTCCGGAGAGCGGCGTTTCCCCCGACCAGATTAATCCCGCTAACATCACCTTCTTTTTGAATGGCCTGTATCGCCGGTCTATCCCAGATCGCGACAATTACGTGCTGCAGGACATCCGTGGAGGAAACTACACCTGGACGGCGCTGTCTGGCAGCAACAGCAATTATGGGGTGCTGATCACCGGTGATAACGTAGACGACAGGCTGAGCTTCTCGGCAAATATTTGGAATCACGCCTATCGCAACATTTACAACGCCAACACCATTATCGATGCCGCAGGGCAGCTTGGTGACACGGAAGCACTGCAAACGGTCAAGGCCGAGGCAAGCTACCTCAGGGCCTACCTGTATTATCAATTAGTCACCAATTTCGGTGGCGTTCCGCTGATCCTGACGAACACCACGGAGAACCTCCCAAGGAATACCGCCGAGGAAATCTGGAATCAGATCCTGGTGGATATTGATTTTGCCATTGCAAATGCGCAGCCGTTTCAGGCTACCGGAGCAAAAAAGGTGTCTGTTGAAGCCGCGCAGGCGTTCAAGAGCCGCGTCCTTTTGGCCCTGGGCCGTAAAGAAGATGCCGCCACCCTTGCTGCGTCGGTGATCAACGCGTTAGGGCGTGATATTGATGCCGACTACGGCCGGATATTCCGCAACACGGACGCTTCTACGGAAGTCATTTTTGCGTTCAGCAACCTGATCACCGAAAGCAACATCCGGATGTCCAGCCTGTTCTGGCCGTACGGCACGGAATGGGCAGGTTCCTATTTTGTACAGCCTTCCGACTATGCGGTCAATGAACTGTACGCGGAGGGGGATGTTCGAAAAGGCGTGAATATCCAGGACGTTCCCAGCGCGGACGGCTCGCTGACCATCGTCAGCAAGTATTGGGATGTACAACCCATCGTCATATCCCGGCTTTCGGAGCTTTATCTGATCTGCGCAGAAGGGTTTGGCGTCGAGGGCGGACTGGAATACCTGAATGCGCTACGGGAAAAGCGTGGCTTGGATGCTTGGTCTGAAGCCGACTTTTCATCGGCCGATGCGTACCTGAATGAGGTGCTGGAGGAACGGAGAAGGGAGCTGTACAGTGAGGGGTTCCTATTTTACGACCTGGTGAGGACAGACAAGGCCATCGATCTGCCAAACGTCCGGCTGAGGGCACACTACCTGCTGCCGCTGCCCGGCGCACAGATCAACCTCTCCGAAAATGTCTTGGAACAAAATGACGAATATTAATTAACCTTTAGGAAGTCTCAAAAGGACAGCACCAAACCCTTTTGAGACTTTCTTTACAACTATAAATAATGAAATACCTAAAAATAACCCTATCGCCAAGTTTGCTACTGGTCTCCCTGCTGGCCTTGTCATGCGGCACGAAACAGGGAGAACAAGCCGCGGCTTCGGTAACCGATGTACTTCAGGATACGGTGGGGTGGACGATGGAAAACGAACAAGATGGATTGGTCAGGTACCACTATTCAGGATACGACTCGATCTCTTCGGCCAACCAGAACGTTAATATCGTTGCGATCGATTTAAACAAGTATACACTGGCATTTGACGATCAACGTCCTTCCGACTCGCTGTCGTCGATCGTCAAGAGCTACGAGAACGCCGTCGCCGCAATCAACGGCACGTATTATGAGATTGCAAGGAATGAAGCCGGAGATTCCGTGGCTTCCTCTTTTTTTAAAACCGATGGCGTCATCAAATCGAACATTACGGTGCCCGAAGACCATCGGTTATTCTGGAAACACGAAGGCGCATTCTTTTATGATGCGGAAGCCGACACCTGTGGCATTGTATATGGCGACCGGAAAACCTACGAGGCCATGTCGTATGCCAACGTCCTGTCGGGATCGCCCATGCTGATCTATGATTACAAACCCGTGGGCGAAACATTTGCAAAGCCCCGTGAAATTCCCTTGGACAGCCTGGACTATGAAGACCCCGACCGGCACCAGGGCGTTCGCCATCCGCGCACCGCCATTGCGCTTACGGATGAAGGTTACCTGTTGTTGATCACCGTGGACGGCCGCAGGGAGGAGACGACCGGGATGTCTGCCAAAGAGCTGACACAGTTTATCCGCCGGCATGTTAACCCTAAATTTGCCCTCAACATCGATGGCGGCGGGTCCACCACGCTGTGGATGCGCGGAACCACCACGCCAAATGGGATTGTGAACTATCCGACAGACAATAAACAATACAACCATTTCGGACAGCGGAAAATCCGGAATGCTGTTGTAGTGCTGGAAAAAAACTAAGGCTGCTTACCGTTAACGATCCGGTCATGTACAAGAAAATAGTCACCACATTTGTCCTATCGATCTCCCTGTTCAGCATTGGCATTGCGCAGTTCCGGGTATTGCCGTACCTGTTGCCCGCCGATAAAACCGGGAGTGTCCGGTTCAATTGGTTTACCGAAGCCGCCGGCGCCGGCCAGCTTGCCGTCTGGCAAGCGCAAACGCCGGATACGCTTTTCTACACATCTACCCCATCCCTTACCGAAGCATTGGCCTATTCCGAGCTGGAAGAAGCCGAGCGCGACAGCTTTCCCGATATGTTTGCCAACGCCAATTGGAAACACACAGTCGTGCTGGATGACTTAGCCCCCGGCGCCACGTATCATTACCGGGTAGTCCAGGGCCAGGATGTCTATACCAATACATTCAGCGCTCCGCACCTGCCGGGAGCAGCGCAGCGCATCCGGATCGTCGCCTTTGCCGACAGCGAAACCGATCCGGAGGGGAGGCATACGTATCGCCCCTGGAAGCCAGGGAAGCAGGCGCCGGGGAGCACGGGAAGGCCGCCGGGCGTCCAAAACTATTTAATCACGGAGACAGAAGGCTTTAGGGCCAACCTCCGACAGATCCAGGAGGTAGGGGCCGACTTCATCCTGTTGCCGGGCGATATCGTGCAGGGCGGCGGCTACCAGCGGGCGTGGGATGAATTTTTTTTCCATACCGCCGGAAAATTCGACGACGTGCTCGGCAGTACCTTATTGCTTCCAGCCATTGGCAACTGGGAAAATTTCGGCGCCCGCAACGGCGGTTATGAACCGGAAGCGGTACGCCGGTCGAGAGCCAAGTATAAAGCGTATTTTTCGCTGCCGTCGAATCAGCATCCAACATATCAAAGTGCGTATTATCGGGTAGACTATGGACCGGTCACCGTCATCACGCTGGATTCGTCAAATGGCCTGCCAGACAGCACGGACAGCGACACCAACATCAACATCAGCGCATCGACGTACCCGGGAGATGATTTACCGGATATCAATCCGGGCTCGGACCAATGGAAATGGGCTGAAGCGCAATTAAAGGATGCGCAGGCAGATGGGCAGCTCATTTTCGTGCAGTTTCATCACATTCCCTATTCCAGTGGTGGCCACATCCTGCCGCTCACGGCCGAGAACAGCTCCGGACAGGCCGGTGTGCCGATGCGGTCCTACACGCCGATGTTCAAACAGCACGGCGTGGTAGCGGTCATATGCGGCCATAACGAATCGTTGGAGCACTCCGTCGTGGACGGCATCCATTTCTGGGACGTGGGTATCGCCGGCGACGGGCTGGGCTATTCGCTGGATGATGTCGACCCCCGCCGTGCAAACGAATACCGCCAATGGGTTGCTCACGTCGACGCTGAAGAGCATTGGAACGGAAACCAGTTGCTGTCGGGCGGAAAGCATTACGGGCACCTCGTAATTGATGTCGTCCCGAACGGAACGGGCGGCTATGAAGTAACGATGACGCCACAGTATATTTTTCCGGTTACTAATGCGGACGGCAAGGTCACCGCATTGGAAACCCGGACATACAATCACGTCGTAACGGTTGAAACGGCCGATTAATGCGGCATTAAGCGGCACCGTTTATTGACCGGTGCCGCTGTTAATCCACATAGGCAATGCAATCGACCTGAACCAGAATGCCGTCTCTCCCCATCTGATCTACCCCCGCGCCGCTGAAAGACCGCACAGGTTTCGGGTCGGGGAAGAAGTCGCCGTATACTTCATTGAGGGGAGCGAGGTTTTTGTTGGGATCGGCCAGCGTCATATGCACTTTCAATACATTGTCCATGGACGACCCGGCATTTTCAAGGAGCTCTTTCATAATCGTCAGTGCGCTTTTGATCTGCACTTGAATATCCCCCGGTTCTTTTCGGCGCGACTCGTACCAGCCGCCGATGCCACAGATGAAAAGGAGATTGCCTGAGCGGATGCAGGTAGAAAGCGGGCTGCTCGTCGGGTAACTTTCAAGGGGTATGGATTGTTTTTTGGGCGTCCACTCCGTTTTTTGCTGTGTGGCTGCCTGGCTCGGGGCGACTGCTGCGGCTCCTGCCACAGGGAGGAGACTAAGGCTTTTAAGTATGGCTCTGCGTTTCATGGTGTATTTAGTTAGTATATTTGGTAGCAGGATTGCCGTCGAGCAGGTTCCTGCGCGGCTAAGATAACAAAACTGTGTTCAGGAACAACAACACGATGTTAAAATGCCATTATGGCATAATCTCCGTTTTTGCACAGCTTTTGTAGCGGTGCATGCAAAGCAAAAAGATCATGACCATTCGAGTGACGCAGGAAAACCGGTTAAAGAAACTTATCGTTGTGGGCGACCGCGTATTGATTAAACCCACTACGCCGAATGAACGTACGGCGAGCGGACTTTACCTCCCGCCGGGTGTGCAGGAGAAGGAAAAAGTGCAATGGGGATACATCATGAAAACAGGCCCGGGCTATGCCATCCCCACACCCGTGGAAGAGGACGATGCCTGGAAACCCCAGGAGGAGCGGGTGAAGTACATCCCCTTGCAGGCAAGAGAAGGCGATCTGGCCATTTTTCACATGGGCGCATCCACGGAGATCCAGTATGAGGGCGAAAAGTATTATATCGTACCGCAAAGCGCGATTCTTATGCTGGAGCGCGAAGAAGAGCTTTAATTTTTTAGCGGAAAGATAGAACGCGCCGTTCAAGGGACTGTCTGCAAGGGACGGTCACCCGTCTTTTCGTTCAAAGGAATACGCATCAACAATGTATTGATTGAGGTACTTTCCTTTCGACCGAGCTGTCTTAAAACCCACATAAACCGATTCTGGAACGTCGTAGTACGTGTATACCGCACCCGATTGGAAAACAACCGTCAATTGCTTACTGTCGGGATTGTATAGGATGGTTTTGACAACTGAAGAGGGCATATCTAGCCAACCAACAACCCTGTTTACCGGTTGTTTTACCAAATACTTCCTGCCATCACGATTCGGCTACGGGCAGGTGGCTGCTGGGGGAAACGTCGCGCCCGTCGTAGGTCGTAAAAGCGGCGTAAACGTGTGCGGGCTGTCCGATTAGGCTACTCTCTGCGTTACCTACTGCGATGAATGCGGTTTCCTGATCCCGTTGCGGGCCATTGAAGAGAAAAATCGCTGCCGGTCCCTCCGGAATGTACACCAGGGCCATGAGGTGATCGCTGAGCGCTGCATCGGTTTCGCCGGCGTTATTTTTCCACCGGATTTCTACGCCGCCGGCTGTCCAACGCGCCGAGCCATCCCGTACCGGGGCGATACCGCCATTGCTTACCATGACCTTCGCATAGTCCAGCCGCTGCTCAGGGTACTCACCGGCAATGGCCTGTCTTTTATTATAGGACATGGCCACATTGAAAGCGCTCATCACCCGCTCGTCGGCTTCTTTTTTAAAGCCTACGCGTACAAAGTAAATGACGTTTTGCAAAAACTCCTGGACGATCTTCATTTTCTGCTGGTTGGCTAATTGGGCGACCGTGCGTTTTTTCTTGCTGGGCCTTGGCAAAGATCGTATGACGTCGATGCCACGCCATTGATAACCGATTACGCTGCCCACCTTACCGCTGAATCCGCCGTTGATGCCGTTTTTAGCTATTGCCATAATTTTGGTTTTTGGTTTCAATAAATATCAGAAAAATTCTTGGGATTCTGGCAGGATTAATCCGGATATATTCCGGACTTCCTAGGGACTTTATAGGGAATTTGTCCCTATAAAGTCCCTAGGAAGTCCCTACTAAGTCCTTAGAAGATTCCTGGAACATCCCTATAAAAACGGTACACGGACTGTGGCCGATCCCCCGCTGAAAGGCGTCGGCTGCCCGGATAAACAGCCATCCTTCGGACATTTTCAGTATCTTAGCCTTATGTTAACCGGAATACGATATGAGGCCGACGATCACCATTGAGTATTGCCCAAAATGCGGCTGGATGCTTCGCGCTGTATACTTTGCTTCCGAGCTTCTCACCACCTTTACGGAGGAGTTAAACGGGGTGTTGTTGAAACCCTCGGAAACGGCGGGGAAATTTACCATATCCATTGATGAAACGGTTGTTGTAGACCGTAAGGCTGACGGTAAATTTCCGGAGATCACGGCGCTCAAGCGCCTGGTGCGTGATCGTGTCGCACCCGATAAGGCGCTCGGGCATACCGACCGGATAAGGTAGGCACAGAAGTCACCGCGGCCTGTGTTTGCATTTGCCAACAAAAGCAATATCTTTGTTAACACTGGCCGCACTGGCCAGATAACCAATTTTAATCCATAGCTAACCCGATATCGATGAAAGTTATCCATGCTATAGGGTCGACGGCCGCCATTGGTGTGCTGGCGTTGTTCGCCGCATGCGGGCCGCAGACTGAGTCCGCCTCGTTTAATCTGAGCAGGGAATTTGTCGACAGCAACCTGAACGGTGCGGTTGCACAGATCAAGGTTCTCGCACAGAATGTCCCCGCCGACTCATTACCCCGGACCTTTATGGATGGGGCCAGTATCAGCTCCAACACGTCGTGGTGGACCTCCGGATTTTATCCGGGGTCGTTGCTCTACCTCTATGAATATTCCCAAGACACCCAGCTGCTTGAGCTCGCCAAGGAAAAGCTCGCGCTCCTCGAAAAGGAGAAAAGGAATACATCGACGCACGACCTGGGATTTATATTATACTGCAGTTTTGGAAACGCACTTCGGATAACTGGTGATACGGCGGCCTATCGGGATGTCCTGCTGACCGCTGCCGAATCGCTCAGCACACGATTTAACCCGGCGACCAAGACCATCCGTTCGTGGGAAGGCTGGAACTTCCCCGTGATCATCGATAACATGATGAACCTGGAGCTGCTTACCCAGGCCACTTCGAAACTTGGCGGCGACCAGAAATATTACGACATCGCGGTGACGCATGCAAACACCACCATGAGAAACCATTACCGCGCCGACCATAGCGCCTACCACGTCATCGATTATAACCCGGAAACGGGGGATATCATCGGCCGGAAAACGGCACAGGGCGCCCTTGACGAGTCGACATGGGCGCGTGGGCAGGCCTGGGGGCTTTACGGATATGTCATGATGTATCGCGAAACCGCAGACAGCACCTACCTCGATTTTGCAAAAAACATCGAAGCGTTTTTGTTTAACCATCCAAACATGCCTGAAAACCTGGTGCCGTATTGGGATTTCGATTCGCCGGACCTGCAACAAGACAGCCCATATGCGGCACGCCATCGAACGACGCGCGATGCCTCGGCGGCCGCCATCCTGGCATCGGCACTGATCGAGCTCAGCACCTGTGCCGACGGCGATGAACAAACAGACTATTTGGGCAAGGCTGAGCGGATTCTTCAAACCCTATCCAGTCAACCCTACAAAGCCGAGATCGGGAGTAACGGCGGATTTATTCTTCGCCATAGCGTCGGGTCGATACCGCACGGGAGCGAAGTGGATGTACCGCTCACCTATGCCGATTACTACTACATCGAGGCGCTAATGCGGTACAGGCGACTGCTGTCGGAGCGTTCCATTTTTTAATGCAGAAAGGGTACCCTCTTGTTTTTAAGGAGGATATGGCGGCCCGGTACACGGCGGGCACGGAAAGCGCTGCCACTGTTCGAATGTAGACCGGACGAAGACCTGAAAACCCGGCTGACATGCGAAGGGAGAACATGTCCATAGAAAACCGGGAAAGGTAATCCCAGGCTGAAGGTTTGTTCTTGGATTTTTCCTATAAACTTCTGAATTTTGTTTATCGATGTGTGCCGACTTCCGACACATCAGCCGATCACTAGAACCAATGAAAGGGCAACTAATTGCCCGTTGACCTTAAAGCACCGCACCCGAATGAAGGAATAGTATTCCACTGTGTTCGTGCTGGACAAAAACCAATAAGGCGGATCGTCGTACGTTTATTTGATATAGCTATGCAGATGGAAAATGAAATCAAGTTGGAAAATAAAGCGTTAATCCGCCGGCTAAAGGACGGGGACGAACAGGCGTTTACCGCCTTGTATCATCAGTACAGCCCTACGCTGTATCGCAACATTCTCCGATTGGTGAAGGAGGAGGAGATGGCGCTCGATATGTTGCAGGAGCTGTTTATTAAAATCTGGAATAACCGGGCGTCCATCGAGCCGGAGAAAGACATTCGCGCGTACTTATTTAATATCGCCTACAATCAGGTAAGGGATTTCTTTCGCAAGGCGGCACGCGACAGAAAGCTGGAAGACCAGCTCATCACCCGCGCCACGGAGTGCTATGAACACATTGAGCAGCTGCTCCAACAAAAAGAGACCGCGGCGATTTTGGACAAAGTCATTGATGCCCTGCCCGTACAGCAGCGCCGCATTTTTATCCTTTGCCGCGTGGAGGGCCGCAGCTACGAGGAGGCCGCCGCGATGCTGCAACTGTCCATATCTACGATCGGCAACCAACTTTCCAAAGCTACAAAAACGATCCGCAACCAACTCAATATAAGTGATTTAAGTTTTCTGTGGGCGTCAGCTGTGGTGAGCGGCACGCTGCTTAGTTAATTTTTTTTCGGTCTGGAGTAGTAGGATTTTTCCGCACAAGCGTATTACAGGTATAACCAATGAAAAAACCTTCTACAAACATTCGCAGTTTGCTGGATCGGTACGTCAGCAATACGGCTTCCCCCGAAGAGGTACGCCAGCTTATCGCGTATTTCCGCACCGCGGAGCCGGTAGACGCTGAAGTACTGTACGAGATCAGGAAGCGCCTGGAGGAAGCGCCGGATGACAACAGCGAAATCACTCCGGAGATCCAGCGGGCACTCGCAGCGTCGTTGGACAAGATCAAGCAACAGCTTCACCTGCCCCCGGCTTCCGGCGCCCGGACACACTGGTTGCCCAGGGCAATAGCCGCCGTAGCAGCCGCTGTAGCGCTGTTTGTGTTGGCGGGGCTCGGTTGGTACCAGTACGCGGTGAAGCAGGACGTTGGCGCTGCGGCATTGGTGAGTGCCTATGGCGACGACGTGCGCGCGGGCAGCGACCGCGCCACACTAACACTGTCTGATGGGCGGGTGGTCACCCTTAGCCATGACAAGGACGGCGTAGTTATCGGCGATGACCTGACCTATAACGACGGGACGACGTTGGTCGATGTGGGCGCCGCCGGTTACAACCCGTCGATGGAGCTCACATTAGCCACGCCTCGCGGCGGGCAGTATCAGACGACGTTGTCGGACGGAACGAAGGTGTGGCTTAACGCCGGCTCGTCCCTTCGGTATCCCCTGCAGTTTTCCGGCGACAGCCGGTCGGTGATCCTCGAGGGCGAAGCGTATTTCGACGTCGCCCGCGACGCCAAACGGCCGTTTATTGTCTCGGTAAACGATACAAAAATCCAAGTATTGGGCACTGAGTTCAACGTGAATGCCTATGCCCAGACGACCGCCACCCTGGTAGAAGGCTCGGTACGAATAGCGAACACAACGGGCGAACAGCTGTTGGCGCCGGGGCAGGAAGCCCGCGTGGGTGAGCGCATCACCGTACACGCCGCCGACATGGATAAGGCGACGGCCTGGAAAAATGGATATTTTCATTTTAAGGACGACAACATGATGGAGATCATGGAGCAACTGGCGCGCTGGTACGACGTGGAGGTGACATACAAAGGGACCCCCCCAACGGATAAGGGATATAACGGAAGAATTCGCAGGGAGGTGAATCTTTCGAAGGTGCTGGAGATGCTGACGTATGTCAGTGGCGCACGATTTGAAGTAAAAGACCGACGGGTGACCGTCATCGTTGAATAACCAATTTTTTAACCGACTACAACTAAGAAAATGAAGAACAGATTCTACCATTATCCCAAGTAATAGCAAGGTCTATTACCTCTTTTACGAAAAAACGGGAGTGTTCGCGGCACCCCCGAATGGTTAAGGCTAACCGAATAATCGTGTTGACAACAATCTATTAAATTAACCTTAATTCCACAAAAGTATGAATTACTTTTCTTTTGGCAAAAGACCGAAAGCAGGCCCTTGTTTGTCGGTTTTACAAAAAATAATGCTAACCATGAAAATAACCTTTTTTATGCTGTTGGTATTGGTGACAGCCGTACATGCCGAAGGTATGGCGCAGAAAGTCACGCTCTCCATGCAGGAGGAAAACATCGAAAAGCTTTTCGCCGAGATCACCAAGCAGACGGACATCCAGTTCCTATATAGCAACGAGGTGGTGCGGCGTGCAAAGCCGGTAACGATTCAGGTGCGGAACGCCGACGTAAACGACGTGTTGCGAGAGGTGACGACCCGCCAGAACATGACTTACCGGGTGATTGAAGGCACGGTGACGGTAAACGTGATGGTACAGCCGGTTAAGCAACGTACCGAGCCGCTTCGGCCGGTCTTGCAGGAAGAAATCCAGGTAACCGGTGCCGTTACCGGCCCTGACGGTGCCCCGCTCCAGGGCGCCACCATTAACCTCAAAGGAACCCAACGGGGGACAACCACCAACGAACAAGGCCAATTCTCCATAACCGTGCCTCCACAGGGAACGCTCGTGATATCCTACGTCGGCCACCTCTCGCAGGAAGTAGCCGTGAATGGGCGGACCTCGCTCAGCGTGACGCTAGCCGAAGACGCCCAGGCACTTGGTGAGGTGGTGGTCACGGCACTCGGTATCGAGCGAACCGCGAAAAGCCTCGGCTATTCCACGGTGCAGGTCGATGGCGAGCAGATTGCCGAAAACCGCACCAATACGACGATGGGTGCTTTACAGGGCAAGGTAAGTGGTGTAAACATCACGACGCTTGGTACCGGCCCCCAGGGGTCTACGCGCATTCGCATACGCGGGAACTCCTCGTTTACCGGTACAAATACGCCGTTGATTGTGATCAACGGGGTGCCGATCGACAACAGCCGATTCGGTGGGCAGGGCCTCAATAACTCAGACGGTGGCGATGGTTTTTCGAGTATCAATGCCGATGACATCGAGTCCATGACGGTATTGAAAGGCGCTGCCGCCGCCGCCCTGTATGGGTCACGCGCCAAAGACGGGGTGATCATGATCACAACCAAGCTCAAAGGCGAGGGCCGGGGGATAGGCGTGGATTACAACGTCAACTACACGATGGACACTCCCCTGGACTTCACGGACTTCCAATACGAGTACGGCCAGGGCGAGCGCGGCGTGCGGCCCACAGAGCCGTTCCCGACCTCGGGCATCTGGAGCTTCGGAGAAAAAATCGAGCCCGGTATGACACAGGTGCTGTTCGACGGGGTGGAGGTGCCCTATGAACCGGTGCGTGACCGGATCCGCAAATTTTACAACGTTGGGCAAAACCTCACCAATTCGTTGGCGCTGTCCAACGGGGGCGAAAATGGCGGGTTTAACCTGTCGCTGTCGAATACCGATAACAAAAGTATCGTCCCAAATTCGGATTTCAACCGGAAAACGGTCAACCTCGGGTTCACACAGACCATCTTCAAGAAGCTGACGGTGCAGGGAAATGTCAACTATTCGAACGAGTACAACCGTAACCCTGCGCAGGTTGGTGGCCAGGAATTTTCGACGCCAAGCTCGGTGTTGACGTTGGCCAACACCATGCCCCTGGATTTGTTGAAGGAGTATCGTAAGGACGAAATGGGTAATGAGGTGGTATATGCCCGCTTCCTGCCGCGGACAAACCCTTATTTTTCGGTGTATGAAAAGTTTGAAAACATCAAGCGCGACCGGTTTATCGGCAACATCTTGCTGAAATATGATTTTACCGATTGGCTGTATGTACAGGGACGGATCGCGCAGGATTTTTATGTGCGCAACCAGGACTTTAACTATCCTACCGGGTATGCCGCTATAGGACCAGCGCCGGCGGGTTTTGTGAATGGTTCCTATTTCATGAACAACCGCCGGTTTCGGGAACGCAACTACGACTTCTTATTGGGTGCTGATCGCGAATTTGGCGAGTTTGACGTGAACCTTACGCTGGGTGGCAACCAGATGTACAGAAGGTTTGATCAGGAAAACCAGTCGGTGCAGGACTTCATCGAACGCGGCCTGTACACGATTATGAACGGTCGGGTGAAATCTTCGAATTATAGCGTGAGCGAGCGGAAGGTCAATTCGTTGTATGGCGCGGCAGAAGTGTCGTTCCGCGACTATCTGTTTGTCAACGTGACGGCTCGCAACGACTGGTTCTCTACCTTGGCGCCCGGTAGCCGGAGCATTTTATACCCTTCGGTGACAGGAAGTTTCGTGTTTACCGATGCGCTCGGTGGTATGCCCGAGTGGCTGAACTTTGGAAAACTGCGGTTGGCATACGCCGAAGTGGGCGACGACAACGTAGACCCCTATTCCAACGCCTTGTACTACCAGGTAAATAACAACCTGTTTCCCAACCCGCAGGGCAGCATGATCCCGGTGGGAGGCATCAACACCAACACCATTCCGAATGGCCTGCTGCGGCCGCTGCGCGTTTCCGAGATGGAGGCCGGTGTGGAGTTGCGGCTATTTAATAACGTGCTGGGCCTGGACGTAGCGTATTATCACAAAGTATCGCGCGACCAGATCGTATCGGCACAGATATCCAACACGACGGGCTATACTTCGCAGCTGATCAACGTAGGCCGGAGCATGAACCGCGGGATCGAGACCGCGATCACGGCTTCTCCGGTGCGGACGGGATCCTTCAACTGGGATATCAACGCCAACCTGTCTTATAACACCTCTAAGGTGCTGCAACTCGGTTTGACCGAAGAAGACGATATGATTACCGTGGGAGGAATACGCCAAGTGGTGGGTATGCCGATGGGTCAGATTTACGAATACCTTTACCTACGGGACGAGCAGGGGCGCCAGGTATTTGATAAAAACAGCGGGTTCCCACTGCGCACCGCGGAGATGGTAAATGTGGGAACGAATCAACCGTCTTACTTTGGTGGTATCACGAACATGTTCAACTACAAGGGGATAACGTTGTCAGCGCTGGTCGACTTTAAGCTTGGCAAAGATTACATTCTGGTGGGTGGCTCCAACCGCAACTATTGGCGGCACGGCCTCCACAAAGGCACGCTGCCTGGCCGTGATGTGGGTTACGTTATCGGCGACGGTGTGAACCCCGACGGCAGCATCAACGAAACCCGTGCTGAGGTTCAGCCGTACTACGAGTCAATCACTTCACAGAATATTCACGAGCCTTTCATTTACAATGCCGGATTCTGGAAACTTCGGCAAGTCAGCATGGGATACGACTTTACCAAGCATTTGCCAAGCACATTCTGGGTGAAGGGTATCCGCCTGAGCCTGGTGGCCAATAACGTGGCAGTGCTGAAAAAATGGACGGAGAATATGGATCCCGAAGAGCTGTACGATTTTGCAGGAAACAGCACAGGCTCGGGCTGGTCCAGCCTTCCGCTGACGCGGAGTGTCGGATTCAACCTTAATGTGAAGTTCTAGTGCCTATCTGATTAGTTGACCGTTTAACAGAAAAATCATGAAAAAATATATTGCAATCGCATTGGTGGCCATGGCAACGGTGACGGGATGTGACCGCGGTTTTGACGAGCTGAATACCAATAAAATCGACCCTACAACACTGGACCCGGTTTTCGTGCTGAACCGGTCGGTGGTAGATATCACCTTTACAAGTACGGCGAACACGCAGGCGATGCTGTGCTATAACTTTCCAATTGTACAGCAAATCCTGACCCCGTTTGGCAGCTCGCTGACCGGTGGCAACTACAATCAGCTGCACCGGGAAAATGCGACGCGGCTTTGGAATTTTTATTATCCAAACATCGTAAAACAGATCGTCGACGTGGTAGAGCGGACGCGCGACGTTCCCGAACAGCATAACCTGCATCAGTTTGGCCGGATCTGGAAAGCCTATGTATTTATGGCACTTACCGACACCTACGGTGATATCCCCTATTTTGAAGCGGGCAAAGGGTACAGCGAGGGAGCCATGGCGCCTAAATATGACGCGCAGGAAGCGATCTACGCGGATATTCTGAATGAGTTGGACGAGGCTTCCAACGCGTTGGATGCGTCTTTGGCCCCCTTGACGAGCGACATCCTTTATGGTGGCAATGTGGCGCAGTGGAAGCGGTTTGGATTTTCGCTGATGCTGCGGGCGGCGATGCGGTTGACGAAGGTAGACCCCGCAACGGCCGAAACCTATGTGCAGAAGGCCGTGGCCGGTGGGCTGATGGAATCCAATGAGGACAACGCCAAAAACAGGCACTCTTCGTTGTACATCAACTGGATGGGTGAGCAGCTGTCGGGCCGGGAAAAGGCCAATTTCTATCTGGCAGAACCCTTCGTCAATCACCTCCAGGAAACCGATGATCCACGGCTACCGGTATATGCCATCCGATATGTGGGAGCCCAAAACGGCACGCAGCAAACGGCGTCGCGCGCAACCTCAGATCCGGATATGCAGGTGGGTATGCCCTTCGGCTACAACGATGTGTCCATTGTAGAAACCTATGCAGAAAAGGGCGTAGTTAGTTTATGGGATTATTCACAGGCAAACCAAACTACGGTGGTCACGCAATTTGCGCCTGAATTTTTTGTGACCTATGCACAGACTCAGCTCTTACTTGCGGAAGCTATCGTCCGAGGATGGGCCTCCGGAGATGCTGCCGAGACCTATGAAAGGGGCGTTCGCGCCAACATGGAACAGATGGCGGAATACGGTGCCGGTGGAATTATTGAGGAAGCCGCTATTCAGGCGTACCTCGATGCACACCCACTGGACATGGCCAACGCCATTGAACAGATCAATACGCAATATTGGGTGGTTTCATTCCTGGATGGCAATGAACTGTTTGCCAACTTTCGCCGAAGCGGTTACCCGGAGTTGGATCCGAATCCATACCCTGGTTCGGAGATCAGCGGAGATTTTATCCGGCGCCTGGTGTACCCGGACTCGGAATATGTGGTCAACAACGAAAATGTGTCTGAAGCCATCGCCCGGCAGGGTGCGGACGACCTGAACACCCGCGTTTGGTGGGATAAAGAATAATCGGGAGACCTTATTTGATTACAGCTAATAGATTTTGAAACACGTTTTAATATTAATACAATGAACATAACAACAGAAAAAAATGGTTTGGACCGTCGCGAGATGGTGAAAATGTTAGGTTTGGGATCGGCAGTCGGCGTTTTGGGGCTGTTTGGCACGCCGGCGGCGCGGGCTGCCAGCCGAGAGACACCCGCATATGCACGGGGCATGGCACCGGTGACCATCACCAAGGTCAGTGCGATCGCTACGGCGCCGAGTGGCTCAAATCTGATCGTGGTAAAAGTGGAAACCAGCGAGCCCGGCTTATACGGGCTGGGATGCGCCACGTTCACGCAGCGTGCTTTTGCGGTGGTCACCGCAATCGATAAATACCTGAATGAGTTTTGTGTGGGCAAGGACGTCGACAACATCGAGGATATGTGGCAGTCGGCCTACGTGAGTTCGTATTGGCGGAATGGGCCGGTACTGAACAACGCGCTGAGCGGACTGGACCAAGCCCTTTGGGACATCAAGGGTAAGCGGGCCGGCATGCCGGTGTATCAGCTCCTGGGTGGCAAGACGCGGTTTGCCATACCTTGTTATACGCATGCCGGTGGCCGCACGGTAGAAGAGGTGGCCGAGAGTGTGCAGGGCTTCATGGACCAGGGCTTCAAGTACGTGCGGATCCAGCAGGGCGGCTATGGCGCCGTGGGCAGCACGGCTGACGAGCCGGACTTCAAGAAGGCTGGGTTTGGCTATGAGCGGGATTCCTATATGAATCAGCGGCTGTACCTCAAGTCCGTGCCGGAAATGTTTGCTGCCGTGCGCAAGGCGTGCGGTGAGGAGGTAGAGCTGTTGCATGATATTCATGAACGGGTACAGCCAATGGATGCGATCAATATGATCAAGGAGCTTGAGCAATACCGTCCGTTCTTTATTGAAGACCCCTTCTCTCCGGAAAATATGGAGTGGTTTGAGCAGCTGCGTGCCAGCACGACGGTACCGATCGCCATGGGTGAGCTGTTCAACAACATCAACGAATTTAAGTTGCCGATGGTGAACCGCTGGTTTGACTACATCCGTATTCACGTATCGCAGATCGGCGGGATTACGCCGGCGATGAAAGTGGCGCGGCTGGGTGAGTGGTTCAACGTGCGGACGGCCTGGCATGGACCGGGCGACGTTTCGCCGGTGGGCCATGCAGCCCACGCACATATCGACATGGCCATCTGGAATTTTGGTATTCAGGAAGCGGGCCGTTTCTCCGAGCAGCTTCAGGAAATATTCCCGGGCTGCCCGACGATGAAAGACGGCTATATGTCGGTCAATGAAGCGCCGGGGCTTGGCGTGGATATCAACGAAAAGGCTGCGGCGAAGTATCCGATCCACACCCGGTCGAACTGGCAGGTAAGGACGGACGACGGTACGATCATTCGGCCGTAAACAAACGTTGTTGACAGTGAGTTTTAGTTAGTAGTTAGTAGTTAGTTAAGTTGCCCAGAGCGGTGCACCGGTAAGGTGTATCGCTCTTTTCTGTTGCTTTTGGTGGAGAAGAGTAAATCATGTGAGAACAAACTTTTGGTTTTCTCGAGGTTATTATTAATATTTGATATACCAATTACTAATTCCAATGTAAGGGCGAAATTGCCGCTACCCATCGAAAATACTATGAAACCTTTTTATTTGTTGCTGTTTTGTTCTTGCCTGCCCTTCAACGTGCTGGCTCAGCATCTTAATCTATTGATAGGTACCTACACCAACACGGGTAAAAGCGAGGGCATTTATGTCTATGACTTCGACTTGGGTACGGGCAAGGCCTTTCGCCGGAGTGTTGAAGCGGCAATCAACCCGTCTTTTTTAACCCTCAGCGCCAATCGGGCCAATGTTTATGCCGTTACGCAAACCGATGATGGAAAGGGGGCGGTAAATGCCTACGCATTTGACGATGCAACGGGGCAACTGATGTTGCTGAACCAACAGCTCGTCCAAGCTAGCGGTCCCTGTCACATCACGACTGACAGTAAAGGACGCTACGTGATCGTATCGAACTATTCCGACGGGCGGGTCAGTGTGCTGCCCATTAACGAAGACGGCAGCTTAGCCCCGTTGGTACAATTGATCCAGCACGAGGGCAGCGGCCCGAATTCGGACCGGCAGAAATCCCCTCATGTGCATTCTGCATTTTTTAGCGCTGATGAGCAACAGGTTTATGTCCAAGACTTGGGAACCGACAAGATCAATATCTACGACTTCCGTCCGGAAAATGCAACCAGCCCTTTGGTACCGGCTCAGCAGTCATTTGTAAAAGGATCGCCCGGCGGTGGGCCGAGGCATGCAGCGGTATCAAGTGATGGCACATATGTGTACTTGGTGGAGGAAATGTTGGCCAACGTCGTGGTTTTTAAGAAGGAAGGTGGAGACTTGAAGCCAATTCAAACCATTTCCGTGAATGAAGCCAGCTACGAAGGCATCGACGGCGCGGCAGACATTAAACTTTCGCCAGATGGCAAATTTTTATACGCCTCGAATCGTGGCGATGCCCATACGTTGGCAATTTACCACGTGAATTCCGACGACGGCACGTTGACAAAAGTTGGGAATCAGTCTACTCTTGGAAAAAGACCCCGCAATTTTACAATATCTCCCGACGGTAAGTACTTACTCGCGGCGAACCAGGAAACAGACAACGTCGTTATCTTCGCCCGGAATCCGAGTACAGGTCTATTGAAAGACACGGGTTATCGTATCGACGTAGGAGCGCCTGTATGCCTTGTGTTTTAGTAGAAGAGACCGGACTGCCTGGAGCTATATGTCATGTAACCTTATTTCGATATAGACCTTATGAGTTCCCCTGTTTATAAGGTAGTACTGATCGGTGGCGCGATAAGTTTGCTGATGGCGCTGGCTATCGTAACATTAAAAGGTAGTGAAGCTGCGGCACCGTTTATCGTCCTGTGCTTTATCGCACTGGCGATTGGGTTGCGGCATTTTCCGCTTGTTAGCGGATATTCCTATACGGTTACGATCTTTGGGGCGGTGGCCGCCGCACTGTATTATCCAGAATATTTCACACAAGTCGGCGATTTTCGGTTTGCCGTTTTGATTACGCCCCTGATTCAGCTGATTATGTTTGGCATGGGCACCTCTATGGGAATAAAGGATTTCGCCGCTGTGGTAAAAAATCCGCGAGGCGTATTTATTGGACTGTTTAGTCATTATATGATCATGCCGGCGCTGGGGTTCGGTTTGGCCAGCGTCAGTGGGCTGTCACCTGAAATCGCGGCTGGAATAATACTGATTGGGTGTTCGCCGGGTGGAACGGCGTCAAATGTCATCTCGTATCTCGCGAAAGCGAATTTGGCGTTATCGATTACAGTCACCGCGTGTTCCACGCTCCTCGCGCCCGTGGTCACACCGGTTTTAATGAAATTTTTGGCGGGAGCCCTTATTGAAATTGATGTGTGGGATATGATGTGGGATATCAGTAAGATGGTAATCATGCCGATAGGAGCCGGAATTGCTTTTAATCGGCTTTTCCATGGACGGGTAAAATGGTTAGATAATGCGATGCCGTTGGTGTCGATGTTCGGCATTGCATTCATCGTTATTATTGTCACGGCGGCTGGTCGGGACCACTTATTGAACATCGGATTTCTACTGGTACTGATTGTCCTCATCCACAACTTAGCGGGATACGCTTTGGGCTATTGGACAGGCCGCCTGTTTCGAATGAATGAGCGGGATTGTCGAACCATAGCCATTGAAGTGGGTATGCAAAACGGCGGTCTGGCTTCTGGTCTCGCTAAAGAAATGGGAAAAATTGCAACCGTAGGACTTGCGCCGGTCGTATTTTCCTCCGTGATGAATATCTCGGGGTCTTTGTTGGCATCCTACTGGCAGCGTAAGCCGGTTAAAAAAACCAAGGCATATAACGAACAGGAGGACGCTACAATCATTCCGCAAGTAGTGAAGAGTAGCAGGTGAGAGCATGCGGAGATGATCGACGGACTAGGGGATAAACACCGACAGACATGATTAAAACAATCGTCGGATTATGACTGTTGTGTGTACATACTAGCCGCCATGGTCGTGCAAAAAAACATAAATTTACTTATTGGTACGTATACGAACAACGGGAAGAGCGAAGGGATATATGTATATGATTTTGAAGCTGAAAGCGGAAGAGCCTGGTTCAAAAACAAGGCAGACGCGCTTAACCCATCGTTTTTGGCGATTGGCGCCGGCCGCAAACAGGTCTATGCAGTGGCTGAAGTAGGCGATAGTGACGGCGCGGTAAGTGCTTATTCTTTCGACGAGGATACCGGGACGCTCGCTTTCGTCAATCAACAGTCGGTCGAAGCTGTTGGGCCCTGTCACGTCACTACCGACCACCGTGGGAGCTACGTTATCGTATCTAATTATGGAGACGGCAAAATCAGCGTGTTTCCCATAACGCCCGATGGCCTTCTTGGGCCACTGGTGCAACTGATTCAACACGAAGGCAGCGGACCGAATACCGACCGCCAAGAGGGACCCCACGTGCACTCTGCCTTTTTTAGTCCGGATGACCGGGTGCTATATGTGCAGGACTTGGGAACGGATAAGGTCTATATATATGCGTTCCATCCCGAAGATGTTAATAATCCGTTGGTAGCGGCATCACCCGCGTTCGCCGCCAGCACGGCCGGGGGAGGACCGAGGCACGTAGCGATTCCCGAGGACGGGAAATACCTGTATTTAATCGAAGAGTTGACGGCTACTGTGGCTGTCTATTGTTGGCGGTGCGGGCAATTGGATCGAATACAAGACGTGGGTATCAACGAATCAGGCTTCCAGGGGGACAATGGCGGTGCGGACATCAAACTTTCTCCCGATGGCAAGTTTCTTTATGCCTCCAACAGAGGGGAGGCTAATACGCTCGCTATTTATCGAGTCAATGCCGCGGACGGGACGCTGACAAAAGTCGGAAATCAGTCGACACTGGGGAAAAACCCCCGCAACATCAACCTGACCCCTGATGGTCGGTATCTGCTTGTCGCCAATCAGGACTCCGATAATGTCGTCATCTTTGCCCGGGATATAAGCACCGGGCTTTTGACCGATACGGGCCACCGTATCGACGTCGTGCAGCCAGCGTGTTTGGTGTTTTAGGCGTTCGCATTTTTCCAAGCCTATCTTTTCGACATTTTGGAAAAACAAAAAATTGCAGTAGGTTTGTTAAATACTAGCAATTTATTGCCCACACATAAGCGTGGGTGAACCTAAGTTATGTCGTCGAAAGTTGAAGTCTCTGGGGCTGTGATCTCTGGATTAATTGAAGGGGATGAAGCCGCTTTTCGTAGCATCTATGACCAGCTGCATAGGCGGATTTTCCGGTTGTTGACGTCATTAGTAAAAGAGCCCGGGCAGGCGGAGGAGCTTTTACAGGAGACTTTTGTCTGTCTATGGGTTAATCGGGAAAAGCTTGATCCGCGGCAACCGTTGTATCCCTATGTATATTTAACAGCAAGGAGGTTAGCAATAGATCATTTTCGGAAGAGAATGACGGAGGAGAAGGCGAAACGAAGCCTAAAGCTGGAACTTGAAGACGTTTCCTACGAGACAGACGAACTGATTGATGCCGCAGATTTATATCGCTTTGCCGAAGAAGCGATCAGAACGCTACCGAGACAACAACAAACGGTGTTTATGCTGAGTCGACAACAAGGGTTGTCCTATGACGAAATTGCGGAACAGCTGGAGATCTCCCCAAACACGGTAAAAAACCATCTCGTGAGCGCATTGAAGACGTTGAAACGACATTTCATAAAAAACAACATTACCTACGTTTATTTTCTGTATTTTATTGGTACTTGACCGCCTCTTTAGGCGGAAGTAAAAAATCTTCTCTGAGACTAGTCCTCTTTGACTACTCATCCGTTTATATCTATACAGGAAGGAGGAAAGGCCTTTCCGTTACTAATCAAATGGCTTAAATGACTGAAAAGGACGCACGGTTGCGCTACCTGCTGAAGGCGTATATCGATAACAGCATCACATCCATCGAAATGCGAGAGCTAAAAGCTCGTGTATCCGCATTAAAGTCTGACGAAGATCTGAACGCAATTGTAGATGACCTTTGGAATTCACTGGATGATGCGCCTACGGCTACGTTGGACAGCGAGCTGATCTATCGCAGGATTGTGAATGATCCCCGGATATCAACGGCGCGAGCAGGCGCACGAGTCAAATCAGGTTTGGGCAACAAACTTAGACGCTGGGCTGCCAGTGTAGCTGCTTTGCTGCTCGCCACGGCGGCACTGTTTTCTTACTTAAATCGAGCCGATGCGGTTTCTGATAAGCCCCATTCGAAAACGCATGTAGCGGCGATGATAACACCAGGAAGTCAAAAGGCAACGCTGACCTTAGCCGACGGCCGAATAATAAGCCTTGATGAGGCGAGCACCGGAGATTTGGTGGAGCAGGGCGGCTTCCGCATCGTAAAGACAGGGGATGGAAAGCTAAATTATGAAAAGCTTACTGAGGTTACAGGCGCTATGGCCGGATACCACACCATTCAGACGCCCAGGGGAGGAGAATATCAATTGGTTCTGCCAGACGGAACGAACGTATGGCTGAATGCTGCATCTTCCCTGCGGTACCCGGCTGTTTTCAACGGGAGTAGGCGATCAGTCGAACTCACTGGAGAAGCGTATTTTGAGGTAGCAAAGATTAGCGGGCACGACGGTCAGGTCCCATTTGTGGTAAACACGGCCAATCAGGAGGTCGAAGTGCTCGGAACGCATTTCAATATTAAGGCTTATCCAGAAGATCAAACCTCGAAAACCACGCTTCTAGAGGGTAGCGTGCGGGTATCTTTGAAAAGTAAGCTTCATAAATCGGCGGTGTCGAGCATCTTAAAACCTAATCAACAAGCAACCATATCAGGCAGCAATCAGCGTATTTCGTTGGCGACAGTTGATCCTGTTAATGCGGTAGCGTGGAAGAATGGCGTTTTTGCATTTCACGACAATACCATCGTTGAAGTGATGAATACCATTGCGCGCTGGTACGATGTAGAAGTGGAATATGTAGGAGAAAATGCTCCAGAAAGCAAAGTATTCGGAGGGGCAATCTCAAAGTTTGAAAATTTCGAGAAATTGTTGAGGACAATTGAACTCACGGGAACGGTAAAGTTTAAAATTGAAGGAAGGAGGGTGATAGTGATGACATAGCAAAAGTACTGAATGTCCCTTTTTGCTATAAAAATACAATCAGGAGCGGTCGCAACGCCCCTGATTGAAATAGCGAAAAGGCTATTAGGATTTTAAAACGATTTGGAAACCATTTTTATAAACCCAATCAAATGTATAAAAAAAATATTATACAAGGTTATCGTTATGCTATCCATGCGATTTCCAAGTATAGCCTTGTCATGAAACTATCCTGCATCCTACTATTAGCAAGCTGCTTACAGGTAAGTGCTTATTCGTACACGTACGGGCAGGATATTAGCCTTCAAAAAAAACAGGCCTCGTTGGAAGAGGTTCTAACTGAGATCAAAAAACAAAGTGGTTACCACATTTTCTACGATGTGGGTATGATCCGAAAGGCCCGCCCTATCACCATTGACCTTCGCAACGTAACGCTCGATGAGGCGCTAACCCAAAGTCTAGTGGGGCAGGGACTGGGCTATCAGATTGTAGATAGAAACATCATTATTACGATGGCCAAACGGGCGCCTACCATGACAAGTAGATCCGCCGCAATACAAGAGTTCGTTGTAGCGGGTAGTGTGACGACCGAGCAGGGTAGTCCATTGGCAGGTGTTACCGTACGGGTAAAAGATACGCAGCTAGCAACAACAACGAACCAAGAGGGAGATTTCCGTATTGAAATTCCTCAAAGACAGGCAACCCTCATTTTTAGTCTCCTGGGTTATTTAGTTGAAGAACGGGTGGCGACCACCGGCGTACCCCTAACTGTGGTATTGGGCGAGTCAGTTAGCGAAATCGGTGAGGTGGTCGTAACGGCACTGGGGATTTCGCGTGATAAAAAATCGCTGAGTTATGCCACACAGAGCAAAGACGCGGAGGACCTCAGTCAGGCACGTACACCCAACCTGGTAGACGGGTTGAGTGGTAAAATCGCCGGCTTAACGATTACCAGCTCAGGAGCCGGGGTCGGTGCATCCTCGAAAGTGTTGTTGCGCGGTAACCGATCGATCAGTGGGAGTAGCCAGCCCCTGTATGTTGTTGACGGGATTACACTCAACGGTGATATTTCCAACTTGAGTCCGGATGACATTGAGTCGGTTTCGGTGCTTAAAGGGGCAAATGCCGCAGCGCTATACGGCAGTCGGGCAAATAACGGTGCCATCATCATCGTAACAAAATCAGGAAAAGGTGCGCCAGAAGGAGTAAGTTCCAATCTAAGTTTTAATTTCGTCGGGAACACCCCAATCATCCTGACGAAGTTCCAGAACGAGTACGGCCAGGGTGCAAATGGTATTTATTCCGAAAATGCGGTCACCTCGTGGGGTCCAAGATTTGATGGAAGCGAAGTTAAACATTGGTCCAATGATCCGAATTATATTGCGAACCAGTTAAATGGCAGTGATACATATCCATATGTCGCACAGCCCAACAACATAAAAGACTTCTTCCAAACTGGTCGGAGCCTGGCGACCAACTTGTCCGTTAATGTAAATTCGGGTGCGTCGAACACTTTTTTTAGCTATACCCATACCGACGCCGCAGGCATCGTGGAAGGCAACAATCTGCAAGGCCATAATCTGAGTATCCGGTCAACCTCTGCTTTGAATGATCGCGTGAAGTTGGATTCGCGGCTGAATTACATCAGGCAGCAATTTGACAATGTGCTGTCTACCGGAGAGAGTTTTAACAACCCCATGCGCTACCTGTACCAAATTCCCCGCAATATACGTACAGCCGATCTCCAGCACTACCAATTTATAAACAGCGCTGGTCAAACCCGACAGCATTTTTATAGTCCGGGTTTCAACGGCGCGGGTAATCCGTATTGGACGCGAAATAATGTGTTAAGTCCACGGTTAGAAGAGCGGCTGCTCGGCATGTTAAGCCTAAATTTTCAGATCACCAACGACCTCTCTATTTTGGGGCGGTCGGCGCTGGATCGAACAAACGCGGTCTCTGAAACTAAACTGGCTAATGATACCTATGTGACGGCGAACAACGGGTCATATGCGCGAAATAACTCAAATTCTTTTGAATGGAACACAGATGTACTGTTGAATTACAACAAAGGCCTTTCATCCGATTTTACGCTGGACGTGAATATTGGCGCAAACAACCGGGTCTTTAAAGCGGACGCATTAGGGGCATCCGGTGCTAACTTTCAGATAGAGAACTTATTCGCCTTGGGAAACACGCAAGATCCGCGGCCAATTGATAATTTTTATCGGCAGAAGGAAGTACAGTCAGTGTACGCATTCGGAGAATTGTCTTATAAGAGCAGCCTTTTCTTAAACGTGACGGGCCGAAATGACTGGAGTTCGACGCTGCCCGCCGACAACCGTTCGTATTTTTATCCCTCGGTTGGTTTAACTGCGGTAATTAGCGAACTGGTTGATCTCCCGGGCGCCATAAACTACTTGAAAATTAGGGGGTCTTATGCCGAGGTGGGTAATGACACCGACCCGTATATGCTTCACCGGCTGGCGGCGATTAACAAAGGAACCATTGCACTTAGCCCTACTCTGCCCAATGCTGATTTAAAACCGGAGTCTACCCGATCGAATGAAATTGGACTAGATCTTGCCATGTTTAACAGCCGGGTCCGATTTGATTTTACTTACTATAAGACTAACACGTTCGACCAGCTGTTTGCATCTCCCGTTCCGGTTGGATCTGGCGTGGCGAGCGTATTTCAGAACGGTGCAGATGTCCAGAACACGGGATTTGAATTTGTATTGGGCGGAGACATCCTGTCACGGGAGAATTTTTCCTGGGACATCAACGTTAACTTTTCCCGGAACAGAAGCGAAATTCTTAAAATCGCTGAAGGCTTCGATGTCCTGAATCAGGCCGATGACTATATCCGTACCTACAAGCTTATAAAAGGCCAGCCGTTTGGGGCGGTGTACTCCCGCGGATATGTGCGCGATGAGCAAGGCCGGGTGATCGTCGATGCCAGTGGCCTTCCGAAAATTACGACCGGTAAAGATGTAATGGTGGCCAACTATAACCCCGATTGGCTGTCCGGCATTAACAATACCTTTCGCTATAAGGACTTGAGTCTAAGTGCGCTGATCGATATCCGACAAGGCGGGTCACTAATATCTTTTACTGAGGCGATCGAGTCAGGCGTAGGTGTATTAGACTATACGGCACACGGAAGGGATGGATCGTTAATTTTCGGTGAGAATACATTTACCCACGAGACTGCGGTCACCGAATCTGGAGAGCCAAACACCATAACCATTTCATCGGAAGATTTATGGAACCATTTAGGGGGCGTAGGCGCTCCCTCCGGAGAGGCCTTCGTGCGAGATGCTTCCAACATACGACTCCGGGAAGTGATCCTCGGCTATCAGCTACCACAGCGCATACTCGCCACAACGTTCCTTTCCTCAGCAAGGATTTCCCTCGTGGGGCGAAACCTATTCTTTTTATCAAATAAAGCGGAGTACGTAGATCCCGAGATCATGACGGATGTCTCGAACGGCTCCGAAGGTAGGGAGGCGCTATCGTTGCCAACCACCCGGTCTTTTGGTCTGTCGCTGAGTGTAGGGTTTTAACTTTATGTAATCAACTAGTATATCATGAAAACAAAAATTCTTTATATAATTGTTGGTATTCATGCCCTGCTGTTACACAGCGGCTGTACCGACAGGTTTGATGAAATCAATACCAACCCGAAGAGCATCACAGTTGACGGGCTCGACCAAGCATCTTACGGGCTCGTCGTAAAGAAAGCTTTCTACAGCGCTGTATTTTACGGAGATGTTATGCCTTTCCTGAGGGGACACGCCGCTTTTACCGACCTGTATGCCAACTATCAGGCACATACGCACCCGGACTTCTTTTCTGATAGTTTTGTGTTGAACGGGGCTTGGCTGGATGTCTTCTTCCAAGGCTTTTACAGTAACGCCGCGCCCCAAATCAAGTATGTGGAAGACTTTGCTATAGAAAACAACTACGCCATCGAAGCGGCGATGATGAGCGTATGGAAGGTATACGCTTATCATAAAATCACGGACTTTTGGGGACCTATTCCATATTCCAACTTTGGAAATGGGGGAAAAAAGGTGGCTTATGATTCCCAAGAGGCGATTTACCAGGACTTCTTTAAAATACTTGGCGAGTCGATCGAAGTGCTTAAGGCTAATGCCGGTAAGATCTCGTTTTTGGGAGCGAATGATGTTATCTATAGTGGCAACGTAGATCGATGGCTGAAACTGGCAAATACACTGCGACTCCGGCTCGCTATGCGCGTGAAGTATGTGGAGCCTGAATTGGCGAGAAGGCATGCCGAGCAGGCGGTCGCCGACGGAGTAATTGAAGACAATGCCGACAACGGCTACGTACAAAGTTCGATTGACTGGCCGAACCCTTATAATACTATTACGCAATGGAGTGATTTCAGGATGAGTGCCGATATGGAAAGTATATTAAAAGGCTATCTGGATCCCCGCGTTGCTGATTATTATTCGGAGGCGGCACAACCAGACGCGGATGATGACCCGGCCGGTGTTGTCTTTAACTACGAAGGTATCCGCAACGGACAATCTAAGTCGGACAAGCAGGGACAAGGGTTTAACGCGAAAGCGTCCAATATGGCGCCGCCGTATCTGGTGGTTGGTAATAAAGGCCCCGATTGGCAACTGCTCCGTGCGGCAGAAGCTTATTTTTTAAGGGCTGAAGGCGCGTTAGAGGGCTGGGATATGGGAGGAACCGCTGAAGAGTTTTATAACATGGGTATCCTAATGTCATTTGCTGAATATGGGCATGCGGGCACCGATTTGTCCGGCAATGATTATCTATCGAGTACCAATGTACCCGCCAGACCGGACGCAACCACGCAGCCAGTCTCCACAGTTCCGATTGCCTTTGATGCAGGTGCCAGCAAGGAGCGCCAACTCGAACAGATCATTACGCAAAAATGGATAGCCCTTTACCCTGATAGCGAAGAGGCCTGGGCTGATAGACGCAGAACAGGCTATCCAACGCTGTTCGATCGGCTGCTTAGCGACAATCCCGACTTTGCCGTCGACGAAATACCTCGCCGGCTTCCCTACGTAAGCTCCGAGTTCGATACCAATCGGGAGGCGGTAGACGAAGCCGTTTCGAACTTGCTGGGCGGCCCGGATAATGGGGTGACCAGACTTTGGTGGGATAAAAATAATAACTAACCATTTAAGACTTTAAAAACGATTAATATGAAAGACAATCGCTCATCAAGACGCCATTTTATAAAGAGTAATTCCATGCTTGGACTGGGTGCGCTCGCTCTTGGGAATTCGAACAATCCTTTAGCATATGTTAAAGCCAAAACGGAACGTCACGATAAACCAAATTCGAAAGTCATCACGTCAATTGGCGCGCTGACGCTGGCACAACTCCGTGAAAAGCTGCATACGGAATTGTTTGAACGTTTTATTCCCAATATGGACCGTTATGCGATAGATCACGAATATGGCGGCGTTATGTGCTCTCTAGATATCCGCACCGGAGAATTAACCTCAACGGAAAAAACGGCTTGGTTTGTAGGGCGTGGACTTTGGGTCTATTCCTTTTTGTATAACAATATTCAACAAGATCCCCGATACTTGGAAATCGCCAGAAAATCAAAAGACCTGCTTTTAACGCTGCAACCAACAGACAACAGTTTCTGGCCGCGCACGTTCTCCCGGGAGGGAAAGCCGTTGTCCGGCCCCGGTGACATCTACGGCAGCCTGTTTGTCGCCGAGGGCTTATTTGAATATGCGAGAGCTTCTGGGGAAAGCAAGTACCGTGCATTGGCCAAAGAAATCATCTTCAGCTGTGTAGACCGTTATGATCAGCCCGACTACCAGTATCATATGTCATACCTCATGGACGCCCCTGACATTCGTGGGCCGCGGGTTTTGGGTCATTGGATGATTTTCTTGAGCCTATCCACACAGATGCTAAAGCATGAACCAGACGAAGACCTCGAGCAGCTGGCAAAACGCTCTGTCGACGCGATTATGAATCACCATCTCAATCCGCAATACGGGCTCACGAATGAGGTGGTCAACCACGATTTTAGCTTACCCGATAACGCGTACAACCAGTTCTCAGTAATTGGTCATGGGTTGGAAACATTGGCATTTGTGATGTTCGAAGCGGCGCGGACGAAAGATACCGCACTTTTTGACCGTGCGCGACAGGCATTTAAGAAGCATGTGGACGTAGCGCGAGACGCGGTGTACGGAGGATATTTTCATTCCATACAACATATCGACAATTACGTTTGGGACGTGCGTAAATCACTGTGGAATCAGCAGGAAGTGATGAACGGCAGCCTTTTCCTGATTGAGCATACTGGCGATGAATGGGCATTGCGGACGTTTGCCGATGTCTATCAATATAGCTATAATAAGTTTTATAAACCTGCATATAAGTTTTGGCATTCGGGCGGCGACCGCAAAATGGAAGTGCCCAATACCGGCTTATTGGAGCATTACCACCATGCGCGACAACTGATGTTGGGGCTGCTAGCGGTAGATCGGATGATTGAGCGTAAGGGAGCCGTGTCCGGCCTGTTTGCATAACCGGCTGAGTGATCGAAGCTATTTCTTATATTGGCAAACTCAAAACAAACGAATGAAAATTTCTAACCAAACGCGGCGTAAATTCATTAGAAACAACCTCGTTTTAGGGCTAAGCGCACCATTTCTTAGCAACGTCGGGGAGCCAAAAGCTCCACGTCCGTTGGAGGTTCCGTTTACCAAATTAGGTCTTACGGCGTTACGAAACCAATATCGCACATCGCTTTTTGACCAATTCCTCCCCAATATGGAACGATACGTGGTCGATCACCAGTACGGCGGGTTCCTTCTCCAGGTGGACTGTAAGACGGGCGAATTGCTTGGTACCGACAAACGCTCTTGGTTTGACGGGAGGGGATTGTGGGTTTACTCTTACTTGTATAATAATTTCAAAAAAGACGGGAAGTATTTGGAGATAGCCCGAAAGACCAAGGACTTGCTCCTATCGCTCCGGCCAGAGGGCAACGACTTTTGGGTTAGAACGTATTCCCGCGAAGGCAAACCACTCGACGGGCCTGGTGACATCTATGGAAATCTTTTTGTTGCTGAAGGGTTTGGGGAATACGCGGTCGCCGCGGGTGAACCCCAGTACCGGAAACTGGCTAAGGAGATCATTCTACGCTGCGTAGACCGCTACGATCGACCCGACTACAGCTATGTAGTCGGGTCGGCTGGTTTGCCACCGCTTAAAGGGCCTCGTATACTGGGACATTGGATGATCTTTTTGAGCCTGTGCACACAGATGCTTGGACATGGTGCCGATGCCGAGTTGGAAGCACTGGCCGCGAGGAGTGTAGACGCAATTATGAATCATCACATCAACCCCGAACACGGGCTCACCAATGAAGTGATTAACCATGATCTCTCTACCCCGACAGATGGGTATGAGCAGTTTTCCGTAATTGGCCACGGGTTCGAAACGCTGATGTTTGTGATGCGCGAAGCGCTGCGCAGAAACGACGACGCACTATTTGAGCGGGCCAGCGCGGCCTTTAAACGGCATGTGGAGATTGCGGAGGATCGCGTGTATGGCGGTTACTTTCACACGGTAAAAAATGTGGAGACGCACACTTGGATATTAGATAAACAGTTGTGGACATCCATGGAGGTGCTCAATGGGACGCTGATGCTCGTGGAGCGCAGCGGTGACCGGTGGGCGTGGGATACGTATACGCGGACGTTGGATTACGTGAATACAAAGATCGTGCAGGAAGGCTATAAGTTCTGGCCTTCTTACGCGGACCGGAAAGCGGAGATGCTCCGGACGAAGAGCATGGAAAATTATCATGAACCGCGCCACCTGATGTTCGGCCTCCAAATGCTGGAGCGGATGGTCGGCGCGTGATGCTGTGTCGATGGCGGTCCGGTACTGATTCAGTGGTGCCGGACCGCCCGATACCGGCCTGTTCCGAAGGTTTTCCCTAACGGCAAGATGGTCTTGTCTCACCAAGCCGACTTTCGTCATGTTGAACTATCATCGACTCCCGTCCGGAGTGGATTCCCGGAGCTGATTGGTCAACAAAAAAAATAATTCACTAACTGTTTGATACTTAATGTAAGTTTCCTATCTTTGCCGTCCGTTTTAGCGGAATGTTTGTCTTGAACGAAGCCCTACTGCTTCGATGGACGTTAATAGATTAATAAAAACATGTCAGGAATTATTGGAAAAAAAGTAGGAATGACCAGCATTTTTGACGCGGAGGGACGGAATATCCCCTGTACCGTGATCGAAGCTGGCCCGTGCGTGGTAACGCAGATACGCACGGAGGAAAAGGATGGCTATTCCGCTGTTCAACTCGCTTTTGATGAAAAGAAAGAGAAGAGCACTTCAGCCCCTTTGAAAGGGCACTTCGCCAAAGCGGAGACAACGCCCAAGCGTAAATTGGTAGAATTTAAAACCTTTCCCGACGAGAAAAAGCTCGGCGACACGGTAACGGTTTCTATTTTTGAAGAGGGCGACTACATCGATGTGGTTGGTACTTCAAAAGGAAAAGGTTTCCAGGGTGTTATGAAGCGTCACGGGTTTGGTGGTGTTGGTGGGGCTACCCACGGTCAGCACAACCGGCTGCGTGCACCAGGGTCACTGGGTGCTTCATCCTGGCCGTCGCGCGTATTTAAGGGTATGCGGATGGCAGGCCGTACAGGCGGTGACCGTGTGAAGATTCAGAACCTGCAGGTGCTGAAGATTTATCCGGAGCAAAACCTCCTCGTGGTTAGCGGTTCCGTACCCGGAGCTAAAGGTTCTTATGTAATCGTAGATAAATAAGAAGATGGAAGTTAACGTTTTAGATATATCAGGGAAAGAAACAGGTGCCAAGGTGCAACTTCCTGAATCGGTATTTGCGGTAGAGCCCAATGACCACGCGATTTACCTGGATGTTAAGCAATACCTCGCTAATCAACGCCAGGGAACGCACAAGTCCAAACAACGCAACGAAATCGCCGGCTCTACCCGCAAGCTGCATAAGCAAAAAGGTACGGGTGGTGCGCGCGCAGGCAGCATCAAGTCGCCGCTGTTTAACGGTGGTGGCCGTATTTTCGGTCCTCAGCCGCGCGACTATAGCTTTAAGTTGAACAAAAAGCTGAAAGCGTTGGCCCGTAAATCGGCGTTGAGCTACAAAGCCAGGGAAAACAATATTTTAGTGTTGGATGAGGTGAATTTCGATTCCATCAAAACTAAAAATTACGTGAGCTTGGTGAACAACCTCAATGTAGCTAACGAAAAAACCTTGTTGGTTTTACCGGTGCAGAATAAAAATGTGTATTTATCAAGCAGAAACCTGAAGGGTGTGAAAGTTATTGCGGCAAGCGAACTGAATACGTACGACGTACTCAATGCCGGCAAGCTTTTATTGACCGCGGCTTCTGTCAAAACATTGGAGGAGGCATTTGCCAAGTAATATGGAAATCATTAAGAAACCCGTATTGACTGAGAAAGCGTCGTTGCTCACTGAAGAACGCAATCGTTATGCTTTCAAAGTAGATCCGAAGGCCAATAAGATACAGATCAAACAAGCGGTAGAGGCGATGTTTGGCGTTACGGTTGTTGCGGTGAATACCATCGTAGTGGCTGGAAAGGCAAAAAACCGTTATACCAAGGCTGGATTTGTATCCGGAAAAACGGCGAAGTATAAAAAAGCCATCATCACGATTAAGGATGGCGAAACCATTGACTTTTACAGTACGATATAAAATGGCAGTTAAAAGATTCAAACCGGTTACCCCTGGTACGCGCTTCAGAGTAGGCGCAGACTATTCAGATATCACCACGAACGTTCCTGAGAAATCGTTGGTGGTGAAAATCAAGAAGTCAGGCGGTAGAAATAATTCCGGTAAAATGACTATGCGTTATCTCGGTGGGGGGCATAAGAAAGCATACCGATTGATAGATTTTAAACGCGATAAGAAAGATGTCCCCGCGAAAGTTGCCACGATAGAATACGATCCGAACCGTACAGCGCGCATTGCATTGTTGCACTACGCGGACGGTGAAAAGCGCTACATTTTGGCGCCAGAAGGGCTTCAGGTGGGACAGACCATTATTTCAGGCGATCAGGTTGCTCCCGAAATTGGCAATACACTGCCTTTACAGAATATCCCCTTGGGTTCGATCATCCATAACATTGAGTTGAATCCGGGACAGGGTGGTTCAATTGCACGCAGTGCGGGTACCTATGCCCAACTTTCGGCACGTGATGGTAAATATGCCATCATCAAATTACCTTCCGGTGAAAGCCGTCTGATTCTGGCTACTTGCCTAGCGACCATCGGTTCGGTATCCAATGCCGAAAAAGCAAATGAAGTGCTGGGTAAAGCGGGCAGAAAACGTCACTTGGGTCGTCGTCCGCGCGTACGTGGTGTGGCTATGAACCCGGTAGATCACCCGATGGGTGGTGGCGAAGGCCGTGCATCCGGTGGACATCCGCGTTCACGCAAGGGGCTGTTGGCTAAAGGCTACAAGACCCGCAGCAAGAAGAAAGTATCGAATCGTTACATTATTGAGAGAAGGAAGAAATAATGGCTCGTTCAATTAAAAAAGGTCCTTATATCGATCACAACTTAGAAAGAAAAGTTCTTTCTATGAATGAAACCAACAAGAAGTCAGTCATTAAGACCTGGTCTCGCAGATCCATGATTTCACCTGATTTTGTTGGCCATACTTTTGCTGTGCACAACGGCAATAAATTCATTCCCGTATATGTAACGGAAAATATGGTGGGTCACAAGCTTGGTGAATTTGCGCCTACGCGTACATTCAGAGGCCACGCAGAAAAGAAAAAATAATAGGCAATGGAAGCAACAAGAAAACTTAAAAAGTCTGTTATCATAAAACAGCGTAAAGAGCAGGAAAAAGCTCAGGTAGGAGGAGCTTCTACTGCCAAGTTATTAAACTGTCCTACTTCGCCGCGTAAGATGCGTCTCGTGGTTGATCTTATCCGCGGGGAGAAAGTGGAGCACGCTCTGTATATCCTTAAGCATACCAATAAAGAAGCCGCTATCCGTGTGGAGAAGCTGTTGCTCTCGGCGATCAAAAACTGGGAGACGAAGAATGAAGATAAATCTGTCGAAGAAAGCGGATTGTTTGTAAAGGAAGTATTTGTAGGTGGGGGTCGTCAATTAAAAAGGCTGCGTCCGGCTCCTCAGGGCCGCGGATACCGTATCCGTAAACGTTCCAACCACGTTACATTGGTGGTGGACAGTATTAACAACGTAGCACAAAACTAATTTATCAAGTAATGGGACAAAAAGCAAATCCAATAGGTAACAGATTAGGAATCATCAAAGGTTGGGATTCCAATTGGTTCGGGGGCAATAACTATTCCGATAAATTAGTAGAGGACGAAAAGATCCGGAAATACCTTTCAGTGCGTATCGCTAAAGGAGGCGTAGCGAAGGTCGTGATCGAGCGTACGTTGAAGCGGATTACGGTGACTGTACATACGGCGCGTCCGGGTATCGTTATCGGTAAAGGTGGACAGGAAGTCGACAAGATTAAGGAAGAGCTGAAGAAGCTGACCAAGAAAGACGTTCAGATCAACATCTTCGAAATCAAGCGCCCGGAGTTGGAAGCCCATTTGGTAGCCGAAGGTGTTGCGAAACAACTTGAAGCACGTATCTCCTTCCGTCGCGCGATGAAAACATCCATTGCGTCTACCATGCGTATGGGTGCAGAAGGAATCAAAATCATGTGCTCTGGCCGTTTGGGCGGTGCCGAAATGGCGCGTACCGAGCAGTACAAAGAAGGCCGGATTCCACTGCATACGTTCCGTGCGGACATCGACTACGCGCTCGTGGAAGCGTTGACAACTTACGGCAAGATTGGCGTGAAGGTGTGGATCTGCAAAGGTGAGGTATACGGCAAGCGTGACCTGTCTCCTAATGTAGGTCAAACTTCGAACGTGAAAACCCGTGGAGTGGAAAGTGCTGCTGAACCGCGTCGTGGTGGTGATCGCCGTGGTGGTGATCGCCGTGGCGGTGACCGTCGGGGAGGCAACCGTGGAGGCGGAAACAGAGGATAAGTAAGCATTAAGAAAGAATACAGCTGCATTAGCAGCATAAAGTAAGATACGAACATGTTACAGCCAAAAAGAACAAAGTTCAGAAAGATGCAGAAGGGCCGTATGAAAGGCAACGCTACCCGCGGGTCAGAGTTGGCTTTTGGTTCGTTCGGCATCAAATCGATGGAACCGGCATGGATTACCAGCCGCCAAATCGAAGCAGCACGTATTGCGGTGACCCGCTATATGAAACGCGAGGGACAGGTGTGGATCCGTGTTTTTCCCGACAAGCCTGTAACCAAGAAGCCTGCTGAGGTTCGGATGGGTAAAGGTAAGGGTGCTCCCGAATATTGGGTGGCAGTGGTTCGCCCCGGCCGGATGCTGTTTGAGGCAGAAGGCGTGCCCCTGGAAGTGGCTAAAGAGGCGTTGCGCCTGGCAGCACAAAAGCTTCCGGTTCAAACAAAGTTTGTGATACGTAGGGATTACGTACAAGCATAAAGGCAACTGGCGCTGTCTGACATTGGGCTTGTTGCCGTTACCAACAGGTCCGTATCGAAATGGAAGATACCCGGTATTACAATTGAAAAAAGATGAAGAATTCAGAAATCGTAGAATTGTCAACGGAGGATTTAGTAGCCAAGATCGAAGAAGAAAAGGCTACCCTCACGAAATTGAAATTTGCACATGCTGTTTCAGCGATAGAGAATCCAAATCGGATTAAGCAAACGCGTAAAAATGTTGCGCGCCTGCTGACTGAGTTGACGAAACGCCGCAATGCCGAGAAGGCAGCCGGCGCAACTGCTGAAACAGCCGCTGAGGCATAATTAATCAAAGTCGAAAATGGAAAGAAATTTAAGAAAAACAAGAATCGGCTTGGTAGTAAGCAACAAAATGGACAAATCCATTGTGGTGGCTGTTGAACGTAAAGTAAAACACCCAATCTATGGTAAGTTCGTAAAGAAAACTACCAAATTCAAGGCTCATGACGAAGAGAACACCTGCGGTATCGGCGACACGGTGTTGATTATGGAAACGCGTCCGCTGAGCAAAACCAAGAATTGGCGTTTAGTTGAAATTTTAGAAAGGGCTAAGTAACATGGTACAACAGGAATCAAGACTCAATGTGGCCGACAATAGCGGAGCTAAAGAAGTTTTAGTAATCCGGGTGTTGGGCGGTACAGGCAAACGTTATGCATCGATTGGCGATAAGATTGTTGTAACCGTGAAAAGCGCTTTGCCCTCAGGGAACATTAAAAAGGGAACAGTTTCCAAAGCCGTAGTCGTACGGACGAAGAAAGAGATCCGCCGTAAGGATGGTTCTTACATTCGTTTCGATGACAACGCAGCGGTATTGTTGAATAATCAGGATGAACCGCGCGGCACGCGTATCTTCGGCCCGGTGGCTCGGGAGTTGCGCGAGAAGCAGTTCATGAAAATTGTATCATTAGCACCGGAGGTATTATAATCATGGGACAGACAAAGACATCAACACATAAGATCAAGATCCGTACAGGAGATTTGGTGCAAGTCATTTCCGGTAATGCCAAAGGCGCTCAGGGTAAAGTGCTGGAAGTGCTGGTGGCAGAAAACCGCGCTATCGTAGAGGGCGTGAACATGGTCAAGAAGCACACCAAACCCAATGCTGCCAATCCTAATGGCGGTATTATCGAAAAGGAAGCAGCCATTCATATTTCCAACCTGGCTTTTCTCGACCCAAAATCGGGTAAGCCTACCCGTATCGGACGGAAGGTGAAAGAAGTAGACGGCAAGAAGAAAATTGTACGTATAGCAAAAAAATCAGGGGAGGAGATCGACTAATGACTTACACACCAAGATTGAAAGCGAAGTATAAGGACGAGATCCGTACGGCGCTTAAAGAGAAGTTTCAATATAAGAGCGTCATGCAGGTTCCGAAGTTGGTTAAAATTTCTGTGAGCCAAGGTATTGGTGCTGCTACTTCCGACAAGAAGCTTATTGATAATGCAATCAGTGAGATGACGCTAATTACGGGGCAACAGGCCGTCGCTACACGTTCCAAGAAAGACGTCTCCAACTTTAAACTCCGTAAGGGCATGCCCATCGGTGCGCAAGTAACGCTCCGGGATACTAAGATGTATGAATTCCTTGATCGTTTGATCGCGGTGGCATTGCCACGTATTCGTGATTTCCGTGGAATCAACGACAAAGGTTTTGATGGCCGGGGCAACTACACGTTGGGTATCACCGAACAGATTATCTTCCCTGAGATAAATATCGATAAGATTAACAAGATTCAGGGAATGGACATTACCTTTGTGACGAGTGCCGAAACGGATGTAGAGGCTTTGGAGCTTTTGAAACAATTCGGATTACCATTTAAAAATCAAAATACTACAACGAATGGCTAAAGAAGGAATAAAAGCACGTGAATTGAAGCGTGCGAAACTGGTAGCAAAATATGCTGAGAAACGTGCAGCCCTGAAGGCTGCAGGCGATTACGAAGCACTCGATAAGCTACCTAAGAATGCCTCACCCGTCCGTCTGCACAACCGGTGCAAATTGACGGGCCGCCCACGGGGTTATATGCGTCAGTTTGGTATTTCCCGGGTGACGTTCCGGGAAATGGCATTGGCTGGAAAGATCCCGGGAGTTAAAAAGGCTTCTTGGTAATAAATATTTTTGCATTTTTAACCGATAATAGGTCTGGACGCCGCGGTGGCTGAAGGATACCGTTATCACAATGAATATAGTTAAATGAATACAGATCCAATAGCGGATTACCTTACCCGAGTAAGGAATGCCATCAAGGCCAACCACAGGGTTGTTGAAATTCCTGCATCGAACCTGAAAAAAGAGATTACGAAAGTGCTCTTTGATAAAGGCTACATTGCAAATTACAAATTCGAAGACACGAACGCGCAGGGTACGATCAAGATTGCGCTGAAGTATCATCCGATTAGCAAGATTCCGGCTATCCGCACTTTAAAACGTGTGAGCAAACCTGGCCTGAGAAAATATGCAGGAGTGGAGAACATGCCACGTGTACTGAATGGTTTGGGTATCGCCATCCTATCTACTTCGAAAGGAGTAATGACGGATAAAGAAGCCCGGCTTCAGAACGTTGGTGGCGAAGTTTTATGTTACGTATATTAATCAGGAGGAACACACAAGATGTCAAGAATTGGAAAAGCGCCGATCGCGATCCCTGCTGGGGTGACGATTACCGTATCGGACAAGAACCTGGTGACGGTCAAAGGACCGAAAGGTGAGTTGAGCCAGCAAGTGGACCCGGCTATCTCCGTAGTACAGGAAGAAGGCCAACTGTTGGTGAAACGCCCTACCGAACAGAAGAAGCATAAAGCGCTACACGGCCTATACCGCTCACTATTGAACAACATGGTTATTGGTGTTACCGAAGGATATAAAACCACTCAGGAACTTGTGGGTGTGGGTTACCGCGCCGCCGCACAGGGTAGCACACTTGACCTGACGCTCGGTTTTTCACACCAGGTGGTGATGATTTTGCCTAAAGAGGTTAAAGTGTCAACCACGGCGGAAAAAGGTAAAAACCCGACCATCACGTTGGAATCTATAGACAAGCAATTGTTGGGACAAGTGGCCGCAAAGATTCGTTCGTTGCGTGCGCCTGAACCATACAAAGGAAAAGGTATTAAATTTGCCGGTGAACAACTTCGTCGTAAGGCAGGTAAGTCAGCAGCTAAAAAGTAATAATCGTCATGTCAGGAAAAAAATTATCGCGTAGGGAGCGAATTAAAAAAGGTATCCGGAAGCGTATCGCCGGATCGGCTGAGCGCCCTCGGTTATCTGTATACAGAAGCAATAAAGGCATTTATGCACAGGTGATTGATGATCAGACCGGGATTACACTGGTGTCGGCATCTTCGTTAGCCAAAGATTTCTCAGCCACGGGGACCAAGGTGGAGCAGTCCAAAGCCGTAGGCAAACTGCTTGGAGAAAAAGCGGTGGCAGCAGGGATTAGTAAAGTAGTTTTTGACCGTAATGGGTATTTGTACCACGGCCGTGTGAAGTCACTGGCTGAAGGCGCCCGCGAAGCCGGTTTGGATTTTTAATCATCAGAACATGTCATTAAGCAATATAAAACGAGTAAAGTCGACCGAAATCGAATTAAAGGATCGCCTGGTGAGCATTCAACGTGTGGCCAAGGTGACCAAAGGTGGCCGGACATTTAGCTTTTCAGCTATCGTCGTAGTTGGCGATGAGAATGGCGTGGTAGGTTACGGTTTGGGCAAGGCTAAAGAGGTTACTGAGGCGATTACCAAGGGTATCGATGACGCAAAAAAGAACCTCATTAAGGTGCCAATCATTAAAGGTACTGTGCCCCACGAACAGCATGGTAAGTATGCCGGTGGAAACGTCTTAATTAAACCCGCTGTACATGGTACGGGAGTACTTGCTGGCGGCGCAATGCGTGCTGTATTGGAGAGCGCCGGTGTGACTGACGTATTGGCGAAGTCGCTGGGGTCATCTAACCCGCATAACGTAGTTAAGGCTACTATTGATGCGCTGCTAAAAATGCGTGATGCACGCACAGTAGCACAACAACGTGGCGTGGATTTAAATAAGGTATTTAACGGATAAGTATCATGGCAAAAATCAAAATCACCCAGATTAAAAGCGTTATCGATCGCAGCGAGCGCCAGAAGCGGACTATTAAAGCTTTGGGCCTGCGTAAGATTAACCACACGGTGGAAGTTGAGGCAACGCCGTCTATCATCGGCATGGTGCGTAAGGTAAATCACCTGGTTGCCATCGAACAAGTATAAGAACCGGCACGCAGAAAAGCATTTTGGTTTTCTGCGTGCTAATCATTAATCGCTGCATCTGTATAGTGAAAGCGAAGGTGCAGCACAACATGAATTACAGCGATGAACTTAAGTAATCTAAAACCCGCAGAAGGATCAGTTAAAAACAGGAAGCGTATAGGCCGTGGTACGGGATCTGGCCGTGGAGGTACTTCAACCCGTGGTCACAAAGGCGCTAACTCGCGCTCTGGACATAGCACTAAAATAGGCTTCGAAGGTGGACAAATGCCATTGCAACGCCGAGTGCCTAAATCCGGCTTTAAAAATCCTAACCGGGTCGAGTACGTGGGCATCAATTTGGACGTTTTGCAGGGATTGGTAGAAAAATATAGCCTGACCGCTGTTGATTTTGACACCTTGAAGTCGCACGGGTTGGTTTCTAAAAACGATTTGGTCAAGATCCTTGGACGTGGCGAATTAAAAGCAAAGATTGAAGTGAGCGCGCACGCATTCTCTGCCACTGCGCAACAAGCGATTGAAGCAGCAGGGGGCTCGATTGTAAAACTTTAATACATGAAGAAGCTAATCACAACCTTAACCAATATTTGGAAGATTGATGATTTAAGATCGCGTATTCTTAATACGCTCTTATTTCTTCTAATTTACCGTATCGGTTGCCATATCGTATTACCAGGGGTGAATCCTGCTGCGTTGCAGACGGAGGCGAAGGAAGGACTGCTTGGGCTGCTGGATATGTTTGCCGGGGGATCATTTTCTCGCTCGGCGATATTTGCGTTAGGTGTAATGCCTTACATATCGGCATCGATTGTCGTCCAATTGCTTGGCATAGCGGTGCCGTATTTCCAGAAAATGCAGAAAGAGGGCGAGAGCGGACGGAAGAAGATGACCCAGATAACCCGCTACCTCACTCTTGCGATCACACTGGTACAATCTATCGCCTATGTGCGGACGCAGATCGACAGTGGTGCTAAGACGATCGACGATCCGATGTTCACTATTCTGTCGGCTTTTGTACTCACTGGGGGAACGCTTTTTGTGATGTGGCTTGGAGAAAAAATTACGGACAAGGGAATTGGCAATGGTATCTCGCTGATCATTATGGTTGGCATCATTGCACAGCTGCCCAGCGGCATCACTGCAGAATGGTTTTCGCGGATGAGTACTGGTGGCGGAGGTCCTATTCCGCTGTTGCTCGAGTTTGTGGCATTATTTTTCGTCGTGATTTTCACCATTCTTATCGTGCAGGGTGTGCGTAAGATTCCGGTTCAGTATGCGAAGAAGATCGTTGGAAACAAACAATACGGTGGCGTAAGGCAGTACATTCCTTTGAAAGTGAATGCTGCGGGAGTGATGCCTATTATCTTTGCTCAAGCCATCATGTTCGTCCCGATGAGCTTGAGCCAGTTCTTCCCGGATCTGCAGTCGCCCTTTTTGACTTCATTGAGCAACTATACTTCGGTAGCGTATAACGTGACATTCGCGTTTCTGATAATTGCGTTTACGTTTTTCTATACCGCAATTATGGTTAATCCACAACAGATGTCTGAAGATATGAAGAAAAACGGCGGTTTTATCCCTGGTGTGAAGCCGGGGCAAGCCACGAATTTTTTCATTGACGGTGTGATTTCGAAGATTACCCTTCCGGGCGCGATATTCTTGGCAGTCATTGCAATATTGCCGGCTATCGCCAGCCTTTTCGGGGTGAATCAGCAATTTGCCCACTTTTACGGTGGCACGTCGTTGTTGATTCTGGTAGGGGTTGTCTTAGATACGTTACAACAGATCGAGAGTCATCTCCTGATGCGTCATTACGACGGATTGATGAAAACCGGCCGCATAAAAGGACGTACACCTGTGGCTTCCGGGCCAACACAGTCGGTTATATAGTCTTTAGCATGTCTAAAGTTTTATACAAGTCAGCCGAAGATATTGAGCAATTGCGAAAGGCCGCTACGGTACTTTCGCAATTGCTTGGTGAAATTGCGAAGGAGATCAGACCCGGCATTACGACTAATTTTCTTGATAAGTTAGCATACGATTACATTCACGACCATGGTGGCCGGCCTGCGTTTCTTGATTATCAGGGTTTCCCGAATTCCCTATGTATATCTGTAAACGAACAGGTAGTACATGGTATCCCGAGCGACTACGAATTGCGGGATGGTGATATTGTGTCAGTAGACGGTGGAGTGGAGCTGAACGGTTACATTAGTGATTCGGCTTATACTTTCGCAGTCGGAGAAGTGGCAGATGAGATACGGCAATTGATGCGCGTCACACTGGAGTCACTGAATTTAGCTACGGAGCAGGCCGTGGTGGGAAAACGTGTCGGGGATATTGCTTATGCGGTGCAGGAGCATGTCTCTCAGCACGGATACGGGATTGTGCGGGAGCTGGTGGGGCATGGTGTCGGATTTAAACTTCATGAGAAACCAGAGGTTCCGAACTACGGTAAGCGCGGATCCGGCCCGAAGCTGGAAGAGGGGATGGTGATTTGTATTGAGCCCATGATCAATATGGGCAAGGCAGCGGTTAAATTTCTGGATGATGGCTGGACGGTCAGCACGGCTGATGGCAAGCCTTCTGCCCATTATGAGCACATGGTCGCAATAGCAAAAGGTAAACCCGATGTCTTGACTACTTTCTCATACATTGAAGAAGTTTTGAAGAAAAACGATTGACATTGAGTTTTTTTTGCTTATCTTTGCATCCCTGTTTCGTGTGGGGGTTAATTAGATAATAATCAATACTATATGGCGAAACAAGCCTCGATTGAGCAAGATGGAGTAATCAAAGAAGCACTTTCGAACGCGATGTTCAGGGTGGAATTGGAGAATGGGCATGAAATCATAGCGCACATCTCCGGAAAAATGCGGATGCATTATATCAAGATACTACCGGGCGATCGTGTTAAATTAGAAATGTCTCCCTATGATTTGACAAAAGGGAGAATCACGTATAGGTACAAATAAATCGAAAACAAAAAATAAAACAGCCTAAGTGGCGTTGCTTCAATGGAAGGCTACCCACGGAGGTAATAACGCAAAGATCATGAAAGTCAGAGCATCCATAAAGAAACGCAGCGCGGATTGCAAGATCATCCGCCGCAAGGGGAAAGTATTTGTAATCAACAAGAAAAACCCGAAGTTTAAGCAACGTCAGGGTTAATTAACATAATAATCGCTTAGGAAACATATGGCAAGGATCTCGGGTATAGATTTACCTAAAAACAAAAGGGGGGAAATAGGCCTCACGTATATCTACGGAATAGGCCGTTCGACTGCCCAACGTATTTTGGACAAAGCCGGTATCGACTACAATGTAAAGGTACAGGATTGGGATGACGAGCAGCTTTCAGCTATCCGTAACATCATCACTGAGGAAATTAAGGTAGAAGGTGCGCTTCGCTCTGAAGTTCAATTGAATATTAAGCGCCTGATGGATATCGGCTGCTATCGCGGTCTTCGCCACCGTAAGCATCTGCCGGTTCGTGGTCAACGCACGAAGAACAACTCGCGTACACGTAAGGGTAAGCGTAAGACAGTTGCAAACAAGAAGAAAGCTACTAAATAATAATTGAGAAGACACGATGGCTAAGAGTAAAAAAGTAAGCAAGAAGCGTATTGTGACGATCGAGCCGGTCGGCGAAGCGCATATTAATGCTACGTTTAACAATATCATCATTACCCTTACCAACAGCCAGGGGCAGACGATTTCCTGGTCGAGTGCTGGTAAAATGGGTTTCAGGGGCTCTAAGAAAAACACGCCTTATGCCGCTTCTCAAGCAGCTCAGGACTGCGGTAAAGTGGCACACGACCTTGGGTTGCGTAAAGTTGAGGTTTTTGTAAAAGGTCCCGGTGCCGGACGTGAGTCGGCTATTCGGACCTTGCAGAACTCGGGTATTGAAGTGATGGCTATTAAAGACATTACCCCGCTTCCTCACAATGGATGTCGCCCGCCCAAACGTAGAAGGGTATAATAAAACAAGTTAATTCATTTTTTTAAAGCTAAGATTCTTCAGCTACAGGCTGAATGATACTTTAAATCCAAGGTTATATGGCCAGATATACAGGACCAAAGTCCAAAATCGCTCGCAAGTTCAGGGAACCTATTTTTGGCCCTGATAAAGCATTAGAACGGAAAAATTATCCTCCGGGACAACATGGCGCTTCCCGTCGTCGGGGAAAGCAATCTGAATATGCTATTCAGTTGCTGGAAAAGCAAAAAGCGAAATACACTTATGGTGTATTGGAACGGCAGTTTGCTAACCTTTTTGACAAGGCTTCTTCCAAACAAGGTATTACCGGTGAGGTTTTCTTGAAATTGTTGGAAGCCCGTTTGGATAATACGGTATACCGGCTCGGTATCGCGCCTACGCGCTCAGCTGCCCGTCAGCTTGTAGGACACAAACATATTACCGTAAATGGTGAGATTGTGAACATTCCTTCGTATAGCCTCCGTCCTGGTGATGTGGTCGCTGTGCGTGAACGCTCAAAATCTCTGGAGGCTATCACCAATTCAGTAGCCGGTCGTAAGATCAACAAGTTCAGCTGGCTGGAATGGGATGCAAACGAGTTGAGCGGTAAATTCCTCAATTACCCAGAGCGGTCTGAAATCCCTGAGAATATAAAAGAGAACTTAATTGTCGAATTGTATTCGAAATAAGTGATACACGAGGAAGGTATAGCCCGCCGGGTTATACTTTTCTTGGTGTATAGAGCAATTAGTATAAAACAAACTTAATAAGAAATAATGGCAATCTTAGCATTTCAAAGACCTGATAAAGTTATCATGCAGAAATCCACGGATTTTGATGGCACGTTCGAGTTTCGGCCATTGGAACCGGGTTTCGGTGTGACCATTGGTAATGCTTTACGCCGTATTTTATTGTCCTCTTTAGAAGGATATGCAATTACGTCGGTTCGTTTCTCAGGTGTATCGCATGAGTTTTCGACGATAAAGGGTGTGGTAGAAGACGTCACTGAGATTATTCTCAACCTCAAACAGGTGCGTTTCAAGAAAACCGGTGATCTAGGCGATACCGAAAAGATTTTCATGGTGATTAATGGGCAGGATCAGCTTAAGGCGGGAGACATCACGAATTTCTCAAGTAACTTTACGGTGCTTAATCCGGACTTGGTTATTTGTAATATGGAAAGCTCGGTTACGTTGGAAGTGGAAATCAATGTTGCCAAGGGCCGGGGCTATGTGAATGCTGAAGAGAACAAGGTAAGCGACGGTCCGGTTGGTCTGATTGCTGTCGACTCGATCTTTACACCCATTAAGAACGTAAAGTATACAATCGAAAACTTCCGGGTTGAACAAAAGACGGATTACGAAAAGTTACTGTTGGATATTTCGACAGACGGATCCATTCATCCGGAGGATGCGTTGAAAGAAGCAGCGCGGATTTTGATTCAGCACTTCATGTTGTTCTCCGACGAAAACATGTTGTTGGAATCCCAAGCTAAAGAGGAGACGAAGGTAGTGGACGAGGAAATCTTACATATGCGTAAGATCCTTAAGACCGAACTGGTAGATCTCGACTTGTCTGTGCGGGCACTTAATTGCCTCAAAGCTGCTGACATTCGCACGCTGGCCGAGCTGGTTACTTATGACGTTGCCGATATGCTTAAATTCCGAAACTTCGGGAAAAAGTCTTTAAGCGAGATTCAGGAGCTGGTAAAATCAAAAGGTCTGTCTTTTGGTATGAACCTGGCGAAGTACAAACTGGACGAAGAATAATAAACAAACTCCACTTAGGTGGTAATAATTTAGCGACCTGTTGCATAATTCCCCCCGTAATGTTTCGGGGACGGTATGCACAAATTAAGATTAACAATGAGACACGGAAAAAAATTCAACCATTTAGGCCGCACAGCAAGTCATCGTAATGCGATGTTGGCGAATATGGCCACATCCCTGATTAAGCACAAGCGAATCACTACAACGCTAGCCAAAGCTAAGGCGCTGCGCAAATACGTAGAGCCATTAATTACCAAGTCAAAAAACGATACTACCCATTCGCGTCGTACGGTGTTTAGCTACCTGCAAGATAAGGAAGCGATTACCATCTTGTTTCGCGAGATTTCGGAAAAGGTTGCTGGACGTCCGGGTGGATATACACGCATTATCAAGTTAGAAAATCGGTTGGGTGATAACGCGGAGATGGCGTTTATCGAATTAGTGGATTACAACGAGGTCTACAAGAAAGGTGGAGAAACCGCTGAACGTAAAACAACCCGACGACGCGGTAAAAAGAAATCAACTGGCGCACAGGCTGACGCGGTAGCGGAAGTACAGGCAGCTGAAGAGGCACCTGCGGCAGTGGAAGAGCCTACGGCGGCTGCTGCGGCTAAAGCTGAAGGTGAAAATGTAGAGTCCACAGAAACGGAAGAAGCTCCCAAGAAGGATAAGGAAGAAGAATAAATAGCCTCTAAGGCCTATAGCAAAACCCGTTTTTTTGATTCAAAAAAGCGGGTTTTTTTTGTTCCAATTTATCTAAGTTTGCTAACGATTATATATCATAAAAATGAATCTATTTGATGTTTACCCGATTAATCCCATTGAGATAGTAAAGGCGCGGGGTAGCGCTGTTTGGGATTCAGCAGGCAACGAATACCTGGACTTATACGGTGGTCATGCCGTTATTTCGATCGGACACACCCATCCCCATTACGTTAAGCGGATTACTGACCAGTTGCAACAGATCGGTTTCTATTCGAACTCTGTGGAGATGCCCCTGCAGAAAGAACTTGCCCGGCGACTGGGCAGGGCCACCGGTAAGGACGACTATCAGTTGTTTCTCGCCAACTCAGGCGCAGAGGCGAACGAAAATGCGCTGAAACTTGCCTCGTTCTATAACGGTAGAAGAAAGGTTATCGCGTTTAGTGGAGCTTTCCATGGTCGTACATCTTTGGCAGTCTCAGCAACCGATAACCCGAAAATCGTTGCACCTGTGAACCAAACTGAGAACGTCATTTTTCTGCCGTTCAACGATGAGGCATCGCTTGAAAAAGCTTTTGGGGAGTTTGGCGATCAAGTGGCTGCAGTAATCGTTGAAGGTATTCAGGGCGTTGGAGGCATTCAGGTGGCGAACGCAACTTTTTTGCAGAAGATACGCGCCCTCACCACACAATATGACGCGGTATTCATCGCTGATTCGGTACAGTGCGGATACGGCAGAACCGGCACCTTCTATTCGCATGACTATGCCGGCGTTCAGGCTGATATCTACAGTATGGCAAAAGGGATGGGCAATGGGTTTCCGATTGGGGGAATCGCCATCTCGCCTAAAATAAAGCCGTGGTTTGGCATGCTGGGGACCACGTTTGGAGGAAATCATTTGGCGTGCGCTGCGGCGATTGCCGTGCTGGAAGTCATAGAAGAGGAATCGCTGGTTGCTAATGCAGCATCCGTTGGACAGTATCTGATTGACGAACTGCAAAAATTTGATCAGATCAGGGAAGTTCGCGGACGGGGGCTAATGATTGGCATAGACTTGCCTCCGGAACTATCCACGGTGCGGAAAGATTTGTTAACCAAAAACCGTATCTTCACGGGCGAAGCAAAGCCGAATGTGGTCAGGCTGCTTCCCGCATTGAGTATCACAAAATCACATGCTGACCGATTTCTTGATGCATTACAGGAACGGTTTAAGTCATTATAGCGGAACGGAGATTAAATAGCGATAGCGATGAAACGATTTTTTTCGGTAGCTGATGTCCAAGACGTATCAGCATTAGTGGACGAAGCGATCCAATTGAAACAGCATCCCTTTGCTGACGAACATTTAGGTAAGCGCAAAACACTGGGTTTGATTTTTCTAAATCCCAGCCTGAGGACCCGGATGAGTACGCAGCGCGCTGCTGCAAACCTCGGAATGGATGTCATCGTGATGAACATGGATAAGGATGGCTGGGCCCTCGAGACACGCGACGGGGTAGCGATGAACGGCAGTACTGTAGAACATATTCGGGAGGCGGCGGCCGTAATGGGTCAATATTGTGACATTCTGGGTGTAAGGTCTTTTCCCAAACTGCAGGATCGCGAAGAAGACTACAACGAAGATTTCTTTAAGAAATTTATTGACTATTGTGGCGTTCCCGTGGTTAGTCTGGAAAGTGCCACCCGTCACCCATTGCAGAGTTTTGCCGACCTGATCACCATCCGCGAACATTGGCAACAACGTACAAAACCCAAAGTTGTGCTGACATGGGCGCCACACGTAAAGGCACTTCCACAGGCGGTACCTAATTCGTTTGCCGAATGGATGTGCCGGGCACAGGCGGAACAACTCGTGGATTTTACGATCGCCCATCCAGTGGAATACGCGCTTGCCGATCAGTTTACTGACGGAGCCGCCATCGTGAACGATTTGGATGAAGCGTTGGCCGGTGCCGATTTCGTGTACGTAAAAAATTGGTCGTCCTATAAACAATACGGAAAAATCTTTTCAGTGAATGAAAACTGGCTGCTTGATTCCGCTCGTCTGGGGATCACCAACAACGCCAAGGTCATGCATTGCCTGCCGGTTCGCCGGGATCTTGAGTTAGCAGCCGAAGTGTTGGACGGCCCTCAATCGCTTGTTGTCGCCGAAGCGGGAAACCGGGTATGGGCCGCCCAGACGGTATTAAAGCGGATGCTTGAGCAGCTTTAAAGAAATAATAACCGAATACGGATTAACTGTAATTAGAAGATATCATGGCTGCCTCACGGCTGTTAATCATCAAGATAGGTGGGAATATCATTGACGATCCCGGGCAATTGCAGGCCTTCCTCGGGAAGTTTGCCGCGCTCCCCGAGAAGAAGATTTTAGTTCATGGTGGCGGTAAGATCGCTACGCGCCTCGCTGCTGATCTTGGTATAGAAGCCAAGATGGTGGAGGGCCGCCGAATTACTGATGAAGCTATGCTACGGGTCGTAACCATGGTGTATGCGGGCTTGACCAACAAACAGGTGGTGGCGAGCTTGCAGGCCCTGGAATGCAACGCAATAGGGCTTTCCGGCGCCGACGGGAATAGCATAATGGCGGAACGGCGCCCCGTGGGTTCGATAGATTATGGATTTGTCGGCGACCTGAACGAAAATGCGGTTAATGCCGATGCAATTGACAGCATGCTAGAAGCAGGGCTGGTGCCGGTGTTTTCCGCGATAACGCACGACGGGAATGGGCAGCTACTGAATACGAATGCCGATACTATTGCATCTGCACTTGCGGTAGGTATGGCGGGTTTGTATTCCACATCGCTGGTGTATTGTTTTGAGAAGAAAGGTGTGCTCAGAGATATTCATGATGCCCAATCGTTGATACGCAAAATTGCCACGAACGACTTCGCAAATTTGAAGGCAACCGGTGTGATCTCCGATGGCATGATTCCTAAGTTGCATAACGCCTTTGAGGCAATTGATAAGGGCGTCTCTGAAGTCTATATCGGACATGCGGATGACCTGCCGCTATTGTCGCAGCGGGCATTTGGTACGCGACTGGTTAAGTAATGAATAATTCATAAAAATCACCATGAACAACATAACAATCATCGGTAGCGGTAACATCGGGCTTTCATTAGCTAATGGGTTAGTTAAGAAAGCATATTGCCAGGCATCCGAAATTACACTGACCCGGCGAAGCCTTAAGTCGCTTTCGGAAGAAGCCGCCAAAGGGTTTAAAGTGAGCGACAACAATAAAGTTGCGATTTATGATGCGAATGTCATCGTCCTCGCCGTCTTACCTCAACAGCTGAAAAAGGTGCTCGATGAAATCGCCCCTGTGGTGGTACCAGAAAAGCAGATTTTCGTTTCGGTGATATCCGGAGTCACTTGTGCCGATATTCGCAAGGAATTGGGCGAAAACGTACAGGTGGTCCGTGCGATGCCGAACACTGCTATTGCAATCGGACAGTCCATGACGTGCATAGCGTCTGATAATGCATCCGAAACACAGCTGGAGCGCGTAACCAAAATGTTCGAGACCGTAGGATCTGTTGTGACTATCAACGAAGACCTAATGACGTCCGCTACGGCGTTATGTGCCTGTGGGATTGCGTTTTTCCTCCGGGGTATCCGTGCTGCGTCCCAGGGCGGCGTGGAGATTGGTTTTCACGCTCATGACGCGTTAAAAATGGCGGTACAGACGGCTAAAGGTGCCGCTGATCTGTTGTTGCAAACCCAGAGCCATCCCGAAAGCGAGATCGATAAAGTGACCTCACCCAAGGGCTGTACGATTGTGGGACTCAATGAAATGGAGCACCATGGCTTTAGTTCGGCCTTTATCAAAGGCATTAAGCTGTCTGCTCTCAAGGCAGGAGGGTTGTACCATGATTGACCGCGGGAAACTGGTGCAGGACAGCACTAATTTACTCCGCGATCTGATTCGAATTCCTTCTTTCAGCAGAGAGGAGAGCCGGACAGGCGACGTGATTGAACGCTTTTTACAACACCGTGGCGTCAAAACCCATCGAAAGCTGAATAATGTATGGGCTTATAATAAGTTCTATGACCCGTCGAAGCCGACGGTGTTGCTCAACTCTCACCACGATACGGTAAAGCCCAATACGGGCTATACCCGTAACCCATTTTCTCCGGATATTGAGGATGGCAAGCTGTTTGGTTTAGGGAGTAATGATGCTGGGGGCTGCCTGGTTTCCCTGATCGCTACTTTTCTCCATTTCTATCCAAAGGATAACCTTAAATACAACCTCTGTCTGGCGGCTACTGCTGAAGAGGAGATCTCCGGAACCAACGGAATTGAACTGGTGATCCCCGACTTGGGCCCATTAGAGTTTGCTGTGGTAGGCGAGCCTACATTGATGCAGTTGGCTGTAGCAGAGCGGGGGCTAATGGTGCTTGACTGCGTCGCCCACGGTAAATCTGGCCATGCCGCACGGGATGAAGGTGACAATGCTATCTATAAGGCACTCAAAGACATTAACTGGTTTTTTACTTATCGGTTTCCGAAAGAGTCTGAAGAATTTGGCCCAATAAAGATGAGCGTAACGATCATCCACTCAGGATCCCAGCACAATGTGGTGCCCGCAACTTGTGAATTTGTGGTGGATGTCCGCGTGACGGATGTTTATCGAAATGAAGAAGTATTGGACATCATAAGAGCGCATGTGAGTTGCGACGTAACACCGCGTTCAGTACGGTTAAAACCGTCGTCGATCTCCAAGAATCACCCTGTGGTGCAAGCTGGGATTGCGCTCGGCCGCACGACGTATGGCTCCCCTACGACCAGTGACCAGGCCTTGCTGGATATTCCGTCGCTTAAGCTTGGACCCGGAGACTCCGCACGTTCGCATATGGCCGATGAATTTATCTTTGTAGACGAAATTGAGGACGGCATAGGATTGTATATCGACATACTGAAGCGGGTCGTGGAATAATAGCGATAACGGGTTAGAGCCGTAACCGAACTCCCAGACGATTGAGGGCGTGCGTAAGCCAGACGCAGACAAAGGCAAGCGCGACGGATTTGACGAGACCCACTCCACCGACGAGTAGCACCGTTGGGAATTGGAAGTCCACCAGCCGGAAGCATGCATAAACCAAGTACGGCATAAGGTAACAGAGTAACGTATCGGTTCCAGCGGGTTTGATGATGTCGAACCAGCGGCCTTTAGTGTTGACGTCCACCAGCCAATATATCCCCAGGAATGCGGTCAAGGTGATTGCACTGCAGATAAATAGCCAAGCAGGTGTGGCGGCTAGCTTTGATATGCCCCAAAGCGGCCGTGTCATGACCGTCAGTACGACTAATCCTCCGATAGCTGCGGCAAATACTTGTGCCATCCTTATTGGTTTTTCGCTTTTTTTGTAATATCGAAGGGTCAAGGTTGTCAGGACTCCACTCATAGTCAATGCCGGCAGCGTACCGCCGGCGATGGGCTCGGGGAGGACAATGTGAATAATTTGAGGGAGTAGTCCGGCACTTGACACCAGGCTAAGCGTAACGAAGATCAACCATCCGCCAAGAAGCATACGAGGATCGTTTCGCGCCGCGATAACGATCAACGCACTCGCCAAATAGGACCATCCGATCAAGCCGAGTATGCCCCACCACTTTGGTGAAAAGTAACTGAGCGCTCCAGGTGTGCCCCCGCGGTATACGAAAGCCAGTGCAAACAGTGCGACGATCCCAAGACCCCTAAGCCCATACACCAGCGCAGTGGGTGCGTTTGGGGAGTAATGGTTCCAGATGCAGATAAACGCCAGACAACACAACGGATTCCACAACCACCGCGGAATCGGCATCGCGGCCGCATAAATCGATTCGCCGTTGACTAAAAAAACACCCATAATCAGCAAGGCTATGGTGCGCACTAGGACGTGCCGGAATACCTGACCACGGAAATCCCCTCTTTTTAGTCGATTTTCTATGGCGAACGGTAATGACATGCCAACGATAAACAGAAATGCAGGAAAAATAGTATCTGCTAAGCCCATGCCGTCTACTCCCCGCTCAACGTGTCCCAACCACTGAGGGATGTCGGTTAACGACCATAGGTCATTAACAAAAATCATCAGAACCATAGTTAATGCCCTTAGGACATCAATCGAGGCGAGGCGGTTAGGTGCGGAAAGCGATGTAGACATGTTGTGGGCTTCTGATGTTGTTGAATCTAATAACGCTCGATCTTTATTCGAATGGTGCCATTATCGTCGACATCGACGCCTATTCCGGCATGCCATCTAAAGGAAGCGATACCTTATGGCTTGTTACGGTCAGTTATTCAAATATAACGAATTTCTGGGCAAATGATTCTTTTTTAAAGGGACACCTCATTATCTTTATCTAGTAAAACGAAAAAAATGCAGATTTCATTGGAAAGTAAGGTCGCACTTGTATGTGGCAGCACACAAGGCATAGGGCTCGAGACCGCCAGGGCGCTTGCGGGCTTGGGCGCTAAATGTATTTTGTTGGCTCGGAACGAGGACAGGCTTCGGGAGGCCGTCGCGTCGTTGCCTGGCCACCCCGGCGTCCAGCACGACTATGAAGTAGCTGATTTCGGAGATTTAAATGCAGTGGATAAAGCGATCGACCGGATTGTAGACCGGTTTTCCATTGAGATCTTAGTAAATAATACGGGCGGACCGAGTCCGGGGCCGTTGGAAAATACAGATTCGACTGCTTTCGAGCGCGCTTTTAGCCAACATGTGTTGTGCAATCAGCGACTTTCCATGGCTGTAATACCCACCATGAAAAAGGTAGGCTTCGGTCGGATAATCAATATCGTATCTACATCGGTAAAAACACCGTTGCCAAATCTTGGGGTGTCCAACACCATTCGTGGTGCAGTGGCCTCTTGGGCAAAGACATTGGCGAACGAGGTGGGACAATATGGGATTACCGTAAATAATGTGTTGCCGGGTTCTATACACACGGGCCGACTTACCAGTTTACTGGAACGTACCGCGGAACAAAGCGGTAAGTCATTGAGGGTGGTAACGCAAGAAATGGAAATATCAATACCCCTCAGGCGTATAGGAAAGCCTGAGGAGATTGCACAGGTTGTCGCATTTTTGGCGTCTCCGGCTGCATCGTATGTAACGGGAACAAGTATCCCCGTCGACGGCGGGAAGACGCCGACAATTTAATATTATAAATCTTCGAGCTTTTCCGCCGTAACTTCGGCCTTGATCTTGCCCTCTAATTCATCCATTAAATCTGGATTGTCAAGCAATAATGCTTTCACGGCATCCCTTCCTTGTCCCAGTTTGGTATCTCCGTAACTAAACCAGGATCCGGATTTCTTGATGATGTTGAAGTCAACGCCGAGGTCTATGATTTCGCCGGCCTTGGAAATGCCCTCACCAAATAAAATGTCGAATTCGGCGACGCGGAATGGTGGCGCCACTTTATTTTTAACAATTTTCACCTTAACCCGGTTGCCAGCCACTTCGTCTGCATCTTTAATTTGTGCCATACGGCGAATGTCAAGTCGTACTGACGAATAAAACTTAAGCGCATTACCGCCAGTTGTTGTCTCCGGGTTTCCAAACATCACACCGATCTTCTCACGTAGTTGGTTGATGAAAATACAACAGCAATTGGTTTTGGAAATAGTGCCAGTGAGTTTGCGCAGCGCCTGAGACATGAGACGGGCTTGAAGACCGACCTTTGAATCGCCCATTTCCCCTTCAATTTCTCCCTTTGGCACCAATGCCGCGACGGAGTCGATGACGATAACGTCAATGGCTCCGGACCGGATCAGATTATCAGCGATTTCAAGTGCCTGCTCCCCGTTATCAGGCTGAGAGATTAACAGGTTTTCAATATCGACACCCAGCTTGCGGGCATAATACTTGTCGAACGCATGCTCTGCATCAATAATAGCAGCGATACCGCCTTTTTTTTGTGCCTCCGCGATGATATGGGTGGCCAAGGTTGTTTTTCCGGACGATTCGGGTCCGTAAATTTCGATGACGCGTCCCTTCGGCACACCTCCTATTCCCAGTGCGATATCAAGGCCGATAGAGCCGGTAGAAATAGCGTCAATAGGCTCAACGGCTGAATCGCCCAATTTCATGATAGTGCCCTTGCCGTAAGATTTTTCTAATTTATCTAGAGTGAGCTGTAAAGCTTTTAATTTGTCTGGATTACTCATAATATTAGCAATTATCAGGTCAAAGTTAAAGTATATAATTTTAATTTACTAATTATTTTCGTTTTTTGTGATTTCGGTCTTGCGATTGTGTAAGCGATCGTAGTATCGGCACATCCATGTTATTGGACAATCGCCGCATTTTGGTTTTCGCGCGATGCAAATATATCGACCATGCAAAATAAGCCAATGGTGTGCAATGGAAAGCGTCTCCCTCGGCAGGTGTTTCATTAATTGTTTTTCAGCTGCCAAAGGGGTTTTAGCATCGGTAAGCCCGATGCGGTTGGCTACGCGAAATACATGGGTGTCAACTGCGATCGCTGGCGCCTGATAAACGACGGAGGCGATCACATTAGCCGTTTTCCGGCCAACACCAGGCAACCGCTGTAAATCGATTATGTTGTCGGGCACAGTGCCGCCAAAATCGGTTATTAACCGTTGTGCCATGCCCACCAGGTGTTTCGCTTTATTATTCGGATAACTGACACTTTTTATATAGGCATACACTTCATCGATCGAGGCTGCCGCAAGGGACTCTGGATTGGGAAACCGCTCGAAAAGCGCCGGGGTGACTTGGTTAATGCGTTTATCGGTACATTGCGCAGAAAGTATAACAGCGACAAGTAATTCAAAGGGGTTGCTGTAATTCAGTTCGGTTTGGGCGTCCGGATTATGAGCCGAGAAATATTCTACAAACGCCCGATAGCGGTCTTTCCTGAGCATAGCCAAACTTAAGGAAATTTACGTTTCTTTCCAATGGTTTTGTCCCCACGTACGGGAGGACCTGGAAGTTACTCAGGAGATCACCTAACCGTATTGCGGGTTGATTTCGAATACTCAAGGATTTTAGCAACGCTTTCATCCTTAGGTTTTTGGATCAATCCATCCATGCGGCATTTAATAAAGTCATAAAACAATTTATCATCAAATTCAAGCTGGGACTTCTCCTGGTTTAATTTTTTGATGATAGCATGTGTAGCGTTTTTTAGCGTATCTGGTTCTGTCATAAGCCTTGATTTGGCAATGTACTACCTATAACGCCGTTATTGCTTAATTAGTATGGTGGCCGCAAATATTAAATATTTAACAGCGTTAATTGTTTGTTCGCTTGCCTGCTGATTCTTCGGCTAATTGGAGTGCTTTGTATGCATTAACGATCCCGCCGGTAACGCAGATGTCGTCCATGGATACCCGGTTGGTACGCCCATCAGGCCCGGTCACCTTCACCCGGTGGTCTACACGGGTCACCGATTGCATTATGATTCTTTTAACCTCGACAGCCGGTAGCTCTGGATAATAAGAACGTATCAAAGCGGCCAGGCCAGATACAACCGGTGCGGCCATACTGGTTCCCTGTTGATCTTCATAGGTAGAGCCTGGCATGGTCGAGTGGATTTTAACACCCGGGGCAAAGACATCAACGGACCGGCGCCCATAGTTAGAAAATGAAGCAACCAGCTCGGCATCATTGGTCCAGCCGGAGGCGCCCACTTCTATCCATGTTTGCGCTTCGCCTTGGTTAATGCCTAAGCTATCGACAAAATTTCGATTCGGAAAATTCGGCACGGCATCGTTGTCTTGCCCGTCGTTACCAGCCGCATGTACTAACAACACATCGTTTTCGACGGCGAACTTTACGGCGTCGTCGACCGCTTTTTTGTCTTTTGTGAAGGACTTGCCAAAGCTCATGTTGATCACTTTAGCGCCATTCTCCACAGCGTACCGTATCGAGTTGGCGACATCCTTGTCGCGTTCGTCCCCATCAGGCACGGTACGAAGCACCATAATACGAACATTGTCTGCAACGCCCTTGATGCCGATTTCGTTGTTGCGTACGGCGCCTATAATGCCGGCGACGTGGGTGCCATGGTCTGCGTCTGGGCCGATCACATCGGCATTGCCGTAGTAACGTTCGCTGCTATTTTCATAATCGTCGCCCACAATATGTCTCGGATCAAACTTCTTGTTCAGGTGGTATTCGACCTGGTTATTGAAGTACGTTACACCGTCTACAAGTTGTTTGTAGAACTTAGAGAAATCCGGCTCCTCCTTCAACTCCTTTTTGATGATCTGTAGGGCCATTTTCTCCAGGTCACCTTCCGGTTTGTAATCGCCGAAATCTGCTATCGAAGGGTTCTCCTTACCTATTTTGATGAGCATGGTGTCCACAGCCCGTTTTAATCCGGTATAACTGATTTGTCCCATGTGCGCTTCTTGCGTTTTTGCCGCGTAGTCGGTGACCATTTTTTGATACGCAATAAATTCCCTCCGCTCTTCGCCGCTGAGTGGCGTGGATGGAAGTACCGACACATATTTGGGTTCCAGTTCTCGAATAAGCCTTGTAACTTCAAGGTTGTCGTAGTGCACGTTTTCGCCGTTTGAATTGCCGATGAAGTTCCAACCATACTTGTCGTTTACGTACCCATTGCCGTCTTCGTCCGAGCCCGTTGATGCGCTATCCTGAACATTGATCCAAATTACGTCTTTAAGATCTTCATGATTTACATCCACCCCTCCGTCAATAACGGCAACCACCACCGGGGTGCTTTCCTTGTCTTTTAACAATAGGTTGTAGGCTTTCTCCGTGCTAATCCCCATTACGCCATCCTGTTCCCAATCTAGATTAAACCAGTTGGGAGGGGGCGAGTTTTTTGGTTGGGCGAACGAAAATAGAGGGATTAAAACGAAAAAGACGAGGGATCTAACCAAATTCGGAAATGCCATACATGCGGATGTTAATGATAATGGCAAATATACGGTTATTGCGGCGAACCGGTTGTTAAAATTTGCTAAATCGGCGGATGGTAGCAGCTCAGACTTACTTTTGAAGGGCCTTCTCCTGCGCCTCTTTTTTTCGTAGTTCGAAGCCTTCTACAGCATTTTTACTTGCTCGTGAAGATGCGAAAATCGCTCCAATCGCCAATAAAATGACAATAATGATACCCCATAGTCCTTTTCGTTTGTCTTGCTTTGCAAGCCAGATAAAAAAGCCGATAAAGGGCAGAGCGAAGATAATAATGAAAAACCAACTGGTGGAGACCATGATAAAAAGTAGTTTACATACAAAGGTGAGAAGAAAAGAGCCGTTTTGCAAATCCGCGTGTAATGACTCTGTTTTGTCGCTGTCAAATTTGTGAATTTTTCAAAAAACCTTGTGGAAAAGAAAAATTATTTTAATAGTTTTGCGACTTACATTGCGGTTTTGGCTGCAATACAGTTTAAAAATGAACACAAAAAAAATCATACAATCCTCTCACGTGTTTTGCGTGCAGCATTACATAAGTGGCCTTTTTTGTGAATTTTATACTGCCGAAAGACCGGTGCTCCGGCTCCGACGACCCATATTGCCCCGGGCTTAGTAGTGGGGCAATCCTCTCCTGATATACGGCTTGAAGTCCGCTGGCCGTGTTTTACCGATTATTTTTAATAGTTTATATAAGCACAGAAACACAACTTGGGTTGGCTGTTTCGAATTTTTGGGGTCGTTATTTCAATGGAAATTTCAGATTTTATCGTAATACCTGCAACTGACCAGCACGTCGGCTATGCACAACAGATCTGCGACGAAATGGCCGAGTCTGCCAAAGCCCGGGGGACGGGCATTGCGAGGCGTAGTCCGGACTATGTGGCGGCGAAGATGCGCGAGGGAAAGGCAGTGATTGCCCTCCACAAAGATGGCACGTGGGCGGGGTTTTGCTACATCGAAACGTGGAGCCATGGTGATTTTGTAGCTAACTCGGGATTAGTCGTTAGCCCCCAATTCCGGAAAGCAGGATTGGCTAAAGCCATAAAAAAGCGTATCTTCGAGCTTTCGCGCGAAAAGTATCCCAAAGCAAAAATATTTGGGCTGACCACGGGGTTGGCGGTCATGAAGATCAATTCCGACCTGGGGTATGAGCCGGTAACTTATGCAGAGCTGACCCAAGATGAAGAGTTTTGGAAAGGCTGTCAAAGTTGCGTGAACTACGATATCCTAACCATGAAGCAGCGGAAAAACTGCATGTGCACGGCTATGCTATGGGATCCGGCGGAAAAGGAGAAGGAGTTACGTGAGCGCATTGAAATGAAGGCGAAAGCAAAAGAACGACTGAAACAGATTACAAAGAAATCTTCGCTGTTGAAGCGAATCGAGGCCAAGCTTTGGAAGTCGACTAAAAAAATGATTGCGGCGTTCATCTCGCGGCACCCACGCACGGCATAAATATCCGTAGAGAACTAATTAATGATGTGCCCGATCAGTGGCATTAATATCAAAATAAATGAAAAAAAAAGTCGTATTAGCATTCAGTGGAGGCTTGGATACCTCATTTTGTTGTATTTATCTATCGAAGGACTTAGGTTTGGAGGTCCACTCGGTGATCGTCAATACCGGCGGTTTTTCTGAAGTGGAATTGGCCGAAATTGAAGCCCGGGCGTACGCGCTGGGTGTCAAGTCGCACGCTGTAGTGGATGAAACGCAGAACTATTACGACAGCAGTATTAAGTACCTGATTTTTGGGAACGTGTTGAAGAACGCGACTTACCCATTGTCGGTAAGTGCTGAGCGAGTGAGCCAAGCTACGGCCATTGCCAATTATGCCAAGTCTATTGAGGCAGCATATGTCGCGCACGGAAGTACGGGGGCCGGAAACGATCAGGTGCGCTTTGACATGATATTTAATACACTTATTCCCGATGTAGAGATCATTACGCCTATCCGCGACCTGAAACTGAGCCGCGAGGCGGAAATCGAATACCTGCAAAAACACGGTGTGGCGTTTAATGCCGAGAAAGCTAAATACTCCATCAACAAGGGAATTTGGGGGACTTCAGTTGGCGGTAAAGAAACGTTGACTTCACACGAGACGCTTCCGGACGAAGCTTGGCCAACACCTGTTACGTCAACCGAGACGCGGCGTATTACGCTTGAATTTGAAAACGGCGAACCCGTGGCACTGGACGGCAGCCGTATCGGGCCTGTAAAAGTCATTCAGGAGTTGCAGGCAATCGCCCAACCTTATGGCATCGGTCGTGACATTCACGTCGGCGACACAATTATTGGCATCAAGGGCCGCGTTGGTTTTGAGGCAGCTGCACCCATTATCATTATAAAAGCTCATCATACACTTGAAAAGCATACGCTTACTAAGTGGCAGTTGAGTTGGAAAGACCAATTGGCAGCTTTTTACGGCAATTGGATGCATGAAGGACAGATGCACGATCCAGTGATGCGTGATATTGAGACATTCCTGGAGAATGCTCAGCACACTGTGAGCGGTAAGGTTTTCGTCGAGTTGAATCCGTATCGTTTTTCGGTGATTGGCATCGAATCGCCGCATGATCTCATGTCAAATAAGTTCGGTAGCTACGGCGAAATGAATAATGCGTGGACAGGCGAGGACGTAAAAGGGTTCTCTAAAATATTTGGCAACCAGGTATCGATCTGGCATAAGGTCAATAAGAAATAACGGTCCCATTGATAAAAGGAAACGAAGAATGACTAAAGTAAGAGTAGGCATTGTCGGATCAGCAGGATACACCGGAGGCGAATTATTGCGGATTCTTATTCACCATCCGCAGGTCGAAATCGTATTTGCAAATAGCGCGAGCAATGCGGGCAACAGCGTTTCGGACGTTCACACGGATTTGCTGGGCGATACCGATTTGCGTTTCACGGACCAGACGAGTGACAACATAGACGTATTATTTTTATGTGTCGGACACGGGGATGCGCGCAAATACCTGGAACAAGATCCCGTCGCTCCGCATATAAAGGTCATAGACCTCTCTCAAGACTATCGGCTGAATGCTAACACAGGGTTTCAGGGAAAATCTTTTGTTTATGGCTTGCCTGAGTTGCAACGCGACGCGATTAAAGCGGCACAGTATGTAGCCAATCCTGGATGCTTTGCGACCGGCATTCAGCTGGCCTTATTACCTTTGGCGGCTAAGGGCCTATTGTCGGGGGAAATCCATATCAATGCTACAACCGGCTCAACAGGCGCTGGACAAAAGCCCACGTCTACGTCACACTTTAGCTGGCGCAGCAATAACCTGTCGGTATATAAGGCATTTGATCATCAACACCTACAGGAAATTAGCGAGTCGATCGAAAAGCTACAACCGGGGTTCTTGCCGGCGACAGGGGACTCGTTACTTCGACGTGCGCAGCAACGTATCAATATCATTCCCCAGCGAGGCAATTTCGCCCGCGGGATTTTGTCTGCTATTTACGTAGCGAATGATCTTACTGAAGAAGAAGCTTATTCCCTTTACGAGTCGTATTATGCTTCGCATCCTTTTACGCACCTGAGCCGTTCCAATATCGACCTCAAGCAAGTCGTTAACACGAACAAGTGTATCATCCATTTAGAAAAACATGATAATAAACTGTTTATCGTCAGTATCGTGGACAATCTTCTGAAAGGTGCCAGTGGTCAGGCGGTTCAGAATATGAACCTGCTTTGCGGCTTGGATGAGACAGCGGGATTGCGGTTAAAAAGTGTGGGCTTTTAGCCCACACCTATACCGCTTTTTTCTTTATTAAGGCCTGGAACGAAACGTTTCGTCGAGGCTCTCAAAGATCGCTCGTTTAGCCTTTTCCAATTCGATTTTACTGTGTGCCGCCGACACAAACCCTACCTCATAGCCCGACGGGCCAAGATAAACCCCGCGATTGAGCAATTCGCGGTGGAAAATTTTGTAAAGATCCATACTCGAGGGGTCGATATCAGCCGCCGTCCGGATAGCCGTTTTATCCGTGAACGCAAACCAGAAAATAGAGCCAACAGAAAAAATCTGGCACCTGTAGTTGTTTGCTGAGGCGTAGCGCTGGATCGCCTCTACGAATCCCTCGGTTTTGGTGTTGAGATTCTTATAAAATCCGATACTCTTCAGCGCTGTAAGTTGAGCAATTCCTGCTGCCATGGCTACCGGATTGCCGGATAGGGTACCGGCTTGGTATACCGCGCCATCTGGCGATATCTGGTTCATTACTTCCGCGGATGCCCCGTAGGCACCTACGGGCATACCACCACCGATGATCTTACCGTAAGTGACAATATCAGGTTGTACGCCGTAATAGGCGGCTGCACCTTCAAAGCCCAGCCGGAAACCCGTAATTACCTCATCGAAGATTAAGAGAGCTTGGTTCTTGGTCGTGATGGATCGCAAAAAATGAATATATTCATTAGTTTGCAACAGTAAACCGTTGTTTGCCGGAACTCCTTCAATAATAACTGCGGCGATCTGTCCGCTGAACTGGATAAACGCCTCTTCGACGGCCTTCGGATCGTTTAGCGGAACAACGATTGTCTCGTCAGCAAATGCGCGCGGCACACCGGCTGACGAGGTCTCGCCAAAAGTTACCAGGCCGGAGCCGGCTTTAACCAATAGCGAATCTGAATGCCCATGGTAGCAGCCGTCGAATTTGATGATTTTGTCTTTCCCTGTATACCCTCTTGCCAAACGGATCGCAGACATTACCGCTTCGGTGCCTGAACTGACAAACCGGATTTTTTCGATGTATTTGTTGTTATTGAGGATGAGCTCAGCGAGCTCGTTTTCCAGCCGGGTCGGCGCGCCGAAACTAAGTCCCTTTTCTAGCGTTTTGGACACCTTTTCACGGATTTTTGGATGGTTATGGCCTAAAATCAACGGCCCCCATGAGCAACAAAAGTCGATAAACTGATTGCCGTCTGCATCCCAAATGAAGCATCCGTCGCCCCGTTCAATGAATAGCGGCGTACCATAAACAGATTTAAAAGCGCGGACGGGTGAATTGACGCCTCCCGGGAAGTACTTTTTCGCTTTTTCGTATAGTTTAGCTGACGTCTCTCTAGAAATATCTCCTTTTTTTCCGCCATTTCCACTGCCTTCTTCCTGACCCGAGAAGGCCTTTTTCAATGAGCTTAGCATGATGTATTTGTATTAGTCTGTTATATGTTATAACCAGTTTTTCGCCAATACTTCTTTGGCGTGATAGGTGAGGATTGCGGTGGCTCCTGCCCTGCGGATGCCCGTGAGCACTTCCATGGTTGCCCGTTGTTCATCGAGCCAGCCGTTACGCACCGAAGCTTTGATCATGGCGTATTCGCCACTCACGTTATAAGCAGCGATCGGCAGTTCAAAAGCATAGGACAGGGATTTGATGATATCTAAATAGGCCAAAGCGGGCTTCACCATCAGAAAATCTGCCCCCTCCCGGGCATCCAAAGTAGCTTCGAGGAGTGCTTCCCGTTGGTTAGCGGGGTCCATTTGGTAGGTTTTCTTGTCGCCATGCTTCGGCGCTGAATTCAGCGCATCCCTGAATGGGCCATAAAACGCGCTAGCGTATTTTGCTGTGTATGACATCAGGGATACCGAAGCGAAGCCATTATCGTCCAAAACGTTGCGGATATATCCGATCCTGCCGTCCATCATATCCGATGGCGCCACAATATCTGCTCCAGCCTGTGCGTGGGCCAACGCCATCTTTCCTAGAACCTCGAGTGTCTCGTCGTTGAGTATCTCGCCGTTCTCGACGATGCCGTCGTGGCCATCACTACTGTAAGGGTCCATGGCTACATCGGTTATCACACAGGCTTCAGGGAAATGCTTTTTGACCTCGGCGATGGCGCGCAGGTAGAGGCTTCCCTCTCTGATGCTTTCTGACGCGTATTTGTCTTTTAGTGAGTCATCGATGTTCGGAAACAGGTCAAAGGCCTTAAGTCCCATCTTCATACACTCTTCGACTTCACGTAATAGGTTGTCAATCGAATAACGGTAAATGCCCGGCATGGAGGTGACTTCGGATTTAACGCCATTACCTTCGATAACGAATAGCGGGAAAATGAGATTAGCTGCGGTTAGACGTGTTTCCTGCACCATTTCTCTTATCACCGCAGATTTGCGGTTTCTTCTTGGTCTGATCAACATGCGTTCAGTCATTACAATTTCTTTATGGATTTGTTGAGTTACGTCCTGTAGGTTAGCGCCTGCAACTCTTTCAATAATCTAATCCGAAGACCGCCTCAGCGAGCCCTATCTCGTCCGGCGAATAGGGAAGGGTGTAGGAGAGACCTAGCTCCTGGATCTTCTTACCCGTAGAATGTCCGATGCAGATAATTTTTTGCCCGGGGTCTACCAGGTTATCCACAAAATAGGCCTCTACATTTGAAGGACTAGTAAATATTAGCACATCGGCGTTTGACTTTGAAACGTTGGTCTCGATGCTTGTTTGGTAAACCGGAAGGTTAATCACCTTAGTGTCGGGAGTCAATGATTTTTGAATTGTTTCCAGCGACTCTTTGGCACGGGGAATTAATACGGTCTTGCCTGATGCAATGGAAGCAAATTCGTCAGCAATTTCTTTCATGTTTATACCGAGCCGTTCACCCGAAAATTCGGGTGCATGACCGTATTGACGTAGTGTTTCCTCTGATCCTCTCCCAATAACGGCGATTTTAGTTCGCTTACTGAGTCGCGGGTCCAGGCGGAAAAAATTTTCGATGGCATTTTTGCTTGTAAAGAAAATCCAGTCTACATATTTTAGGATGAAAGGATCCAGCTTGTTGATCATTGGGAAAACACGGATTAAAGAGCGCCCCTCCACGTGAATCCCGTGTTTGGCCATCGCACGATGAAAATAGCTGTTTTCATCTACCGCTCGAGTAATGAACACATGGCCGGGCAACTTGCGCGTCTTGTCGTACTTGCTGGCTATTCTTTGTGCCAGCCCTTCGCTATCTGCCGCAGAAAGGTATAGTCGATCAGGGAACTCGTCGCTCTCGTCCGCTTTTGAGGTCCACACTTCGTACATGCCATTATCCTTCTGGCAATAACATCCAAGCGGGGCATGGCACCCCGCGTCGAAAAGCCGTAGTACCTCGCGTTCAATTGCAATGGTGTCGGCAACGTCTGAGTCGTGTATTTTTTGAAGCGTGTTGTACAACGCGAGGTCGTTCTCCCGGATTTGCACAGCCAATACGCCCTGTGCGGGTGCCGGTATGATTTCAGTCGGTGGCAATTCTTCGACGTGAAAGTCACTCAGATCTGCGCCTATGCGCGAGACACCCGCTTTGGCAAGCACAATGGCATCGTAATCCTCATCCGCGAGCTTTTGGATTCGGGTTATTACGTTACCGCGGAGATCGTCGAATTCCAGGTCTGGCCGCATGGCCAGCAATTGCGCTTTTCTGCGGTTCGACGATGTTCCCACTGTCGCGTTATGCTTTAAGACCAAACGCTTTTTAAGATCGACACAATCTTTGTGAATAATCAATAGCTCAGCGGGATCTTCCCGGCTCGACACCGCAGCAATAATTAAGCCCTGGGGGTTGGTCGTGGGAAGATCTTTGTGGGAGTGCACGGCTAAATCGATGCCCCCGCTCAGGAGCTCCTCTTCTAATTCCTTGGTAAAAAAGCCTTTGCCTTCCAGTTTGTCTAGCCGCAAATGTTGTACGATATCTCCCTGAGTCTTGATGATTTTTAGCTCGGCAGATACACCGATTTCGGCTAATTTACTTTTAATGTAATTTGCCTGCCACAAAGCCAACTCACTGCCTCGCGTGCCGATAATCAGTGTCCGGTCAACCACGGTAGATGCCGGATCGGCGGTTTTAGTCAAAGGTTCTGCAATTACCATAAACAAAATTAGTGAATAAAAGCGTTATCTGAACGGGTAGATCAAAAGATATCCTGAGTTGGATGGGAGGGAAAAAACCTGAGAATCAGTTCAGATCCGAGTGATTGGTTTTTATCAATATGTCTTTTGCCATCACCATGGGGACTTTGATGTATTTTTTCTCCATGTAATCAATCACCCTTTCCAATACAGCCCTCGAGTTGGCATCTAAGGTTCCTATTTCGTTGGCAAATACCTCGTTTAGCGCCAATGTACGGATTTCTTTAACCTTCTCTGGCACTGTTCGCATCGCTAATTCAACTCTTCGCTGCTTAAGCGCAGGCAAAAACTCACGGATATTATCGGCAATAATCTGCTCGGCGTGAACCAATTCATCGTAACGTTCTTGCAAATTTTTAGAAGCAATGGCCTGCAGGCTTCCGACCTCGATGTAATGCACGGGATACGACTCAAGAACCGCCGGGTGTATATCGTTTGGAACGGCCAAATCTACCACCACCTTTTTGTCGACTTCGCCATCAAGAAGTGATTGATACAGTTCGTTATTGATAATCGCGTCACATGCACCGGTGCAGGTAATCAGGACATCAAAACCACCCTTATAATTTGGTAATTCGCTCAAGGGATAAATCCTGGCATTCAGCTCTGCACCGAGTGCGCGAGCATTTTCCAGTGTACGATTGAAAACAACAAAATTTGAAAATTTATGCTTGAGCAAGTATTTGGCAATATTTTGATTGGTTTCGCCGGCGCCGACGATCAGAATCCTCGGGTTTTCAGGCAATTTGACCTCGCGTAATTTGCGATAAGCCAGAGAAACAACCGAAACCGGGTTCCGGGATATACGTGTATGGGTATACACTTCTTTGGCAGTTTTTACCAGGCGATCCATCATCAGCCGCATAAAATCTCCTGTAAACCCACTTTGCCGGCACCGCTCATAAGCTTTACGTACCTGAGCGAGGATTTCTTTCTCCCCTACTACCAAACTTTCCAACGAACACGACATCCTAAACAGGTGGTTCAAGGCGTCCAACCCTTCATAGGTGGTTACCTGATCAAGGAATGACTCCATGCGCTCGGCAGGGACGCAAAAGTTAAGGCTGTGCATGAAATCCTTAATGAACATCGGAGTCAGCTCATGCGGTCCGTAAAAAACGAACTCTACACGATTACAGGTGCCGATATAGAATATTTCGGGGATATCAAAACTGTTCTTAAGATTGATTAGCCGACTTTCCAGTTCTTCATTGCAAATCACCAAATTACCCAAATCCTTCAGCTCAACATGCTTATGGGTGAATGCTATGACTTTGAGATTTTTCAAGGTTTTATTCCGCTCACTTAAATTTCCGGTAACAAAAGTACGACATCTGTTACCAGTAGTGTGTCAAAAATGTGTCAAACGCATATATTTAGAATCTTTATAAATTACACCTCATTAATAAAAATAATGCTTATCTTTGGTGCCATCATTTAGGGGTGCCTTGTTTGTTCTGTCAAACACAAATAAAGGCTGAGATTATACCCATTGGCGTTTCGCGCCAAGCACCTGATCCGGATAATGCCGGCGTAGGGAAGGTAAGGTTAAATAGCTTAGACTACTGTGAACCCCTTACAGTGGTTTTGTTTAACTAAAAACACATCATTAAATGATTAAAAAATTAATCGCAACCAGTGCGTTTTTCGTGCTCATGGGCACGGCCATGGCCCAACATTCAATCTCCGTTCATGTCGTTTCTGAAGAAAGTAAGGAGCCGTTAAGCGGCGCCTCAGTGCAATTGGTTGGTACCTCGTACGGCGCACATACTGATCATGCCGGAACGGCAATAATTGATGACATTAAGACCGGCGATTATGAAATACAGGTGAGCTTTTTGGGATATCAAGTGCAGTCTAAACAAACGTCGATAAGCGAAAACCAGGCGATCTATTTTTCGATGCATCGACAAACCTTACTTACGGATGAAGTAATTGTGCAGGCTACCCGGGCCAGCGAAAATGCTGCCACGACTTATAAGAATATAAGTAAAGAAGACATTGCAAAAAACAACCTTGGGCAAGATCTGCCCTTTTTACTTAATCAGACACCCTCGGTTGTTGTTACGTCTGACGCGGGTGCCGGGGTAGGCTATACGGGCATGAGTATTCGAGGAAGCGACGCCACCCGCGTCAACGTGACGATCAACGGAATTCCTGTGAATGACTCAGAAAGTATGGCAGTGGTCTGGGTAAATATGGCTGACTTTGCATCGTCCGTTGATAACATTCAGATTCAGCGCGGCGTCGGCACCTCAACGAACGGCGCAGGAGCTTTCGGAGGCAGTATCAACATCCAGACGACCACGCTGAACGAAGAAGCTTATGCCGAGCTGGATAATTCTATTGGATCGTATAATACGATTAAGAACACGGTGAGGTTAGGGACAGGCTTGGTCAATAACAGGTTTAGTTTCGATGGCAGGCTTTCTCGGATAAAAAGTGACGGCTATGTTGACCGCGCCACATCCGATTTGAAATCTTTTTTCTTAAGTGGTGCCTGGCACGGCGAGCGCAGCCTGTTGCGTGCGAATGTTTTTTCGGGGAAAGAACGAACCTACCAAGCCTGGAACGGGGTTCCCGAAGCGATGTTGGCTAGCAATCGCACGTATAACGAGTTTACCTACGAAGGACAGACCGATAACTATACCCAGACCCACTATCAGTTGCATTATTCCAATGCATTGTCGACAGATTTTACATTCAATGCTGCTTTGCATTATACACGCGGCGCTGGATATTATGAGGAATACCGAGCCGATGATGATTTCGCTTCTTATGGACTTGCAGACGTAACCGTGGGCGGAGAGACTATCACTTCGACCGATTTGGTGCGCCGCCGCTGGCTGGACAATCATTTTTACGGCCTTACGTATTCGCTTAATTATGCCGCCTTCGCGAATTTGAACCTTACACTCGGTGGAGCATACAACGAATATCGGGGAAAACATTTTGGTGAAGTGATCTGGGCGCAATACGCTTCAAACAGTGAATTGGGAGACCGGTATTACGAAGATGACGCGGTTAAGACTGATTTTAACGTTTTCGGAAAGGCGGAATACCGCGTTAACCACCTTAATCTATTTGCTGATTTGCAGTACCGCCGGGTCGCGTATACCTTTCTGGGCTTCGACCGCAATCTGGTACAGCTCGACCAAACCGACTACCTGAATTTCTTTAATCCAAAGGTTGGCATGACATATCAGTTCGACAACAACAGCCAAGTATATGCGTCACTGGCTATTGGAAACAAGGAACCCATCCGTAAGGACTATACCGAATCGTCTACGGAAAGTCGACCGCAGCCGGAGCATCTGAAAAATGTGGAAGCAGGATACCGCATCGCTGGCCGAGATTTCAGCGTGGGTGCAAATGGCTATGCGATGTTATATCGGGATCAGCTTATTGTGACGGGCCAGATTAACGATGTAGGCAGTGCGATTCGGCAAAACGTGCCCGATAGTTATCGGATAGGACTGGAGCTGGATGCGCAGTGGCGACCCAGTACAGCGCTAACCTGGTCTGTCGCCGCGACGGTTAGCCAAAATAAGATCCGGAATTTCACCGAATACGTGGATTTTGCCGATTTTTCAGGTCAACAGGAGATTTTTTATAAAAGTACCAACATTGCGATGTCCCCGTCTGTCATTGGTTCGAACGAGTTGGCATACCACCCGTTCCGCGGGGCAGAAATTGCTTTGTTGAGTAAATATGTGTCGCGACAATATCTGGACAATACGTCGTCCAGCGAACGAAGTCTTGATCCATATTTTGTTAACAACCTCAGGTTGGGATACCAAACTGAATTTAAGGGATTGAAACGCGTTGGCATTACATTGCTGGTGAATAATATCTTTAATGAAAAATATGAAGCAAATGGCTATACATTCGGATATATTAATGACGCCGGCAGCCGTGAGCACTTCAACTATTACTATCCGCAAGCGACGGCAAACTTTTTGCTGGGACTGAATTTGAAGTTCTGACCAAACGATTGTGGAAACTTATTGTTGGTTTTACTGGTAAGACCTTTCTATTTTTACAAAAAACTTAGCGTATGACTAACACATTTAAATTGTTTGGCATTATGTCAACACTGGCGGTAATGGGTGTGGCATGCAATTCGCCTTCAACGGCGAATAGCCAACATGCGACCGCAGATTCGACCTACGCGCCGGTCGAAACAAACAAACCGAATAGTAACTACCAACCTGCTTTTCAGGGACAAACCCGCATCGACGGAGTCAAGACCCGGACGGAATACGATGTGACGGTACTCAGCGAATCATTAAAGAGCCCCTGGGGTATTGTCAGCCTCCCCGACGGAAGGCTCTTAATTACGGAAAAGGAAGGCAGTATGCGCATTGCTGCACAAGACGGGACTTTAAGTGACGCGATTGCCGGCGTGCCTGAGGTGAACTCCAATGGTCAGGGCGGATTGTTGGGTGTCACCATTGACCCCGATTTTGAAGCGAATAGGATGGTGTATTGGACCTTCTCCGAAAACCGACCCGGGGGCACATTGACCGCTGTTGCTAAGGGACGACTGTCAAACGACGAACGAGCACTGGAAAACGTGCAGGTCATCTATCGCGCTACCCCGGCATACGACGGTCGGCTGCATTACGGATCCCGCATTCTGTTTGACGGGGATGGCAACATCATAGTTAGCACGGGTGAGCGCTCCGATCTGGAGACAAGGCCCCAGGCTCAAGACCTGAATTCGGGCTTGGGTAAAGTGATACGCATCACCAGAGATGGAAGCCCCGCTTCAGGCAACCCATTCGAAGGGCGGACCGATGCGAGGCCGGAGATCTATTCTTATGGTCACCGGAACGTTCAGGGTCTGGCTATCCATCCCGCCACGGGTGATCTCTGGGAGGCGGAATTTGGACCACGTGGAGGCGATGAAATTAACAGGATCGAAGCAGGAAAGAATTACGGTTGGCCTACCATTACGTACGGCATTGAGTATAGCGGCGAAAAGATCGGCGACAGCATTCAACAGTTGGATGGTTTGGAGCAGCCGATATACTATTACGATCCTTCGATATCTCCGAGTGGTATCACATTTTACGAGGGGAATGCCATTCCTGAGTGGCAGAACAACCTCTTTGTCGCAGCATTAAGCGGGATGCATATCGCTCGGCTGGTTATCGAAGACAACAAGGTCGTGGGAGAAGAACGTTTGCTTGCCCGTGAAGGCCAGCGCTTTCGGGCGATAACCGAGGGTAAGGATGGGGCGCTCTACGCCATCACCGACGCTGGGAAATTGTACCGAATCGGCCCGAAAAAATAATCCCGATCGTGAGAGCTGTTATCCAACGGGTCTCCGAGGCCGCATGCAACGTCGACGGACAGTTCACGGGTATTATTCGAAAGGGTTTTTTGGTATTGCTTGGTGTGGAAGAATCAGATGATCCTTCCGATGTGGAGTGGTTGGCGCAAAAAATAGCGAATATGCGGATTTTTGGTGATGAGAACGGACTAATGAATAAGTCTATTCACGATGTCGGCGGCGAGATATTGCTAATCTCCCAATTCACCCTTTTTGCACAGACCAAAAGAGGCAATCGGCCATCGTTTATTCGCGCGGCGAAACCGGACAAAGCGGTTTCTCTGTATCAAATGATGGCTGCTTGCCTTGACAAATATCTTGGGAAACCCGTACAAACGGGAGTGTTCGGCGCTGATATGAAAATTTCACTGATTAACGATGGCCCGGTCACTATCGTCATGGACACGAAAGACCGCGATAATCATTGATTGGACAACCGGCGCAAGCGATCGCCACGTCGTTGAAAATGATAAAGAGGAAACAGAAGCTATAGGTGTGACCAACAACTGTTGCAAGTAGGTGTGCATTTATAGTGAAATAAGGGAAAATTTAATAATACGCCAGTGACAATTAAAGAAGCGCAGGCACAGGTTGATCGATGGATCAACACGACTGGTGTCCGCTATTTCAACGAGCTGACAAACACCGCAATTCTAATGGAAGAAGTTGGTGAGGTGGCACGTATTATGGCAAGGAAGTATGGAGAGCAATCTTCTAAGGACACGGACAGGCAGGCGGATCTGGCCGACGAACTGGCCGATGTTCTTTTTGTATTAGTCTGTTTAGCCAACCAGACAGGCATCGACCTTACCGACGCGCTGGAAAAAAACCTGGTTAAAAAAAAGGTTCGCGACGCCAACCGGCATAAAAACAACGAGAAATTGAATCGTTGACCTGGCTGCTCGCTCAGGCAAGGGAGGTTCAATCAGCGCTACAGTATCGATTGCAATTCGTTTAGGCTGGTGATGCTAAATTTGACGAAGGGCGGCACAGCAAACTTATTGGGATTAAAGTAAATGGCATCCATGCCGACGTTCTGCGCACCTTGGATATCGGCTTCTAAACTATCGCCCACCATCACGCTGCTGCCGATTTTGGTGTGAGCGTTTCTTACGGCATAATGGAAAATATCAGGGTGCGGTTTATGCACTCCCACGACTTCCGAGATCACGATGGTGTGGAAATATTTTTTCAAGTTGCATCTCGTAACCTTTATTTCCGCGGCATCGCCAAACCCGTTGGAGATCAAATGTAAGGTGTACCGCTCTTTTAGGTAAGCCAGGGTCTCGTGGGAGTGAGGAAAAAGATTCGTCTTTTGTGGACACAGACGCAGGTAATCGGTTTCAAATGTTTTGGGAAACAGAATCGGGTCTATACCGAGTTCGGTAAAAGTGTCCGCAAAACGTGCTTCCCTAAGTTGAGCCTTCGTTATTTTTCCGTGATGGTAAAGTGTCCAAAGACGTTGATTATTCCGGTTATAGGTGTCGATGAACAGCCCGGGGGACGTAATACCTAAGTTATTGAAACGATAGGTCTCAAACAATTCCATCAGCGTTTCCGCTGCGTTTTTTTCGAAATCCCAGATGGTGTGGTCTAAATCGAAAAAGATATCGGTTTTGCGCATAAGAGATATTGCAAAGGTAGTGATTTCGGTGAAAGTAGTCGAAGTATTTGCTTGCATGCCGCAGCTATGCCTTTCTACCTCGCCATAATTACGAATGGACCTAATTTCTTAATATTGTCATAATATGGGGCGTGATTTGCTTTTAATGTCCATAAATCGATACTTTTGTGATTGCCTTTCAGGAGTTTGATATGCGGAAACCGTTGGTTTTATTCTATTTTCTACTTTTTTATGCCGCCGCGCAACTGGTCTGGTGGGGAGTGTTGCTTATCGAAACACAGCCTGATCGGAAACCCATGATTATTGGGGAAGGTCTTTTCTTCATGCTCATTTTCCTGGCTGGAGCCTTAAAGCTAAAGAAGGCTTTTGTCCGGGAGCATAGGTTGCAAAAACAACAACAAAATTTTCTGCTCGCCGTAACCCACGAACTGAAATCTCCACTTGCATCAATCAAGTTATATATTCAAACCATACTCAAGCGCGACCTGAATAAGGATCAGCGGGATCAATTCCTATCCAACTCCTTAAAGGATATCGAGCGGTTGGACGACTTAGTTGGCAATGTGTTGATCGCTACTAAGCTAGAGGGAATTCGACCGAACTTCCCAAAAGAGGATGTAAACTTTACCGAGCTGGTACAGAAAGTGTCGGAGCGGTTGCAAATTCATTCCTGCACATCCCAGGTGATCAAAACAGAGCTGGAACCGGAAATTCATATTGAAGGGGATCGGTTTGCGCTAACCAATGTGGTGACGAACCTCATAGAGAATGCGGTAAAATATTCTCCCCCTTGTGCCCACGTATTTGTTAAGCTGGCAAAAGATAACGGCGAAGTTCTTTTTTCTGTCGCGGATCATGGTATTGGAATCTCAGATGAGGAGAAAAAGCGTATATTTAATAAATTTTATCGTGTCGGGCAGGAAGAAACCCGAAAAACCAAGGGCACCGGTCTGGGCTTGTATATCGTAAAAACGGTGCTGGAAAAACACAAGGCGCAGATTCGCGTAAAAGACAACAACCCTTCGGGAAGCGTATTTGAAGTTATATTTAATAACCACTATGCAGCAAACTAAGCAACGGATTTTATTGGTTGAAGACGAAGAACATTTGTTGGAGGCCATCAAGCTCAACCTGGAGTTGGAAGGGTACCGCGTATCTACCGCCACAGACGGGAAAAAAGCGTTAAAAATATTCAAGGAAGAACGGTTCAATTTAGTGATATTGGACGTTATGATTCCGGAAATCGACGGCTTTCAAGTGGCTGAAACGATTCGACTGCAAAATACCGAGGTGCCTATTATGTTTCTGACGGCGAAGAACAGCAGCGAAGACCGGATTGCAGGACTTCGGAAGGGAGCAGATGACTATCTCGTAAAGCCGTTTAATTTGGAGGAACTTATTTTGCGCGTTGGTATTTTGGTCCGCAGGAGTATGAAGGGAGAGGAACTGAAGGAGCTCAACTCCTATCAAATAGGCGATAAAACTGTTTATTTTAATTCCTACGAGCTGCACCACGCGGACGGCTCCGTTACCTCGCTGACCAAAAAGGAAACGATGCTCCTTAAGTTGCTCATTGAAAGGCGAAACGAGGCGGTATCGCGTGAGCAAATTTTGGAGACCGTCTGGAACTACGATGTTTATCCCTCCACACGTACAATCGACAATTTCATTCTTACATTTCGTAAATATTTTGAACCTGACCAAAAGCATCCGGTGTATTTCCATTCGATTCGCGGGGTGGGGTACAAGTTTACCGATAATCCGCAATAGTCATGATGACTTCCAAAGTACGTTTGATCGTATTGTCGTTTGCCTTTTTGCTGCTGGTTTACGCCGTCTATTCTCAAACCTACCAGTCGGCCGTAGTTATTTTAGGCGGCATGGGCTACTTGATTTGGAGCCATTACCGAGAGGGTACGGTATTTCTCGCTACGCAGGCTTTCCAACAACACGACTACGATAAAGCCAGACGGCTGCTTGCCGATATTAAGAAGCCCGAGCGACTACGGAAAAAACGGCGCAATTATTATGAATTCATGAGCGGTAATCTGGCCCTTAAAGCTGGCGATTATGAAAGCGCGGAACGACATTTTCAGATTGCTTCGAGGCTGCCTTTTCGCCGTCCCAATGACAAAGCCATTATTTTGGTCAATTTGGCGAATATCAACCTACGAAAAAAGGATTACGATCGTGTACGCGCTTACTTATCGGTAGCCCGTAAACTTGAGGTTACCTCCCGTATATCGCAGATAATCAACAAAATAGAGAACGAATTACCTAAAGAACAATCGTGACGAACAAACTGCAAAACGATTTATTGATACGGGCTGCTTTTTCGCAGCAAACCGAGCGGCCGCCTGTATGGATGATGCGGCAAGCCGGAAGATTTATGAAAGAGTACTGGGATATTAAGAATAAATATTCCTTTCTTGAGATGTGCAAGACACCGGAGATCGCTGCTGACGTAACCATGCTGCCCGTTGATTTACTTGATATTGACGCCGCAATCCTGTTTTCGGACATCCTAGTTACGCCAGAGGCTATGGGGGGGCAATTAAGTTTTGGGGAAGGGGTGGGCCCCCAATTTGCTAATCCGGTAAGAAATAGAGCAGCCGCAGAAGAGTTGAATACTGAGGTGTTGGATAAACTACAATATGTTGCAGAAGCCATTAAAGTGATTCAACAACGCTTAGAAGGGCGTATACCGTTGATCGGGTTTGCCGGGGCGCCCTTTACGATATTGAGTTATTTGGTAGAAGGAAGGTCTTCTAAGGATTTTAAATTGACCAAACTCTTGCTCAATAACGAGCCGGAACTTGCCCATTTCATTCTTCAAAAGATTACTGACGTCACCATAGCGTACCTCAACATGCAAATTGCTGCAGGTGTAGACGCCGTTCAGTTATTTGACAGTTGGGCTGGCGCATTATCGTGGGACGACTACGTACATTTTGCCCATCGATACAATGCGGAAATTATAGCCAAAATACATCGAAAAGACATACCTGTCATCTCTTTTTGTAAGGGAGGGTCGGTTTTTGCTCCGCTGATGGCTGAAACGGAACCTGATGTCGTATCCATCGATTGGAATGCTGATTTGAGACAAATAAAAGATAGCTTGCCACCGGGTATGGCTGTGCAGGGCAACTTGGATCCATTTGTGCTGTATGCCGATAAGAAGGTGATCAAGGCGAAAATCCTGCAACTATTTGAACGCATGCGCGGGCAGGATGGCTTTATTTTTAACTTGGGCCACGGCATTATGCCCGACATCCCGTTTGATAACGTAAAATACGCCATTGAGGTAGTAAAACAATTCCGATACTAGACCTCGCATTTGTTATACGGCGGGGCGGTTGAAATAGACAAATTTTTGGTAAATGCTATACCTTTACGCCAAGGCTATACACATCATTTTCGTTATCTGTTGGATGGCGGGTTTGTTTTATATGGTTCGTTTGTTCATTTACCATACTGAGGCCAGGCAAAAGTCGGCTGACGAATATCGTATTTTGCACCGTCAATTTGTGTTGATGGAGAGCAAACTCTGGTGGATTATTACTACCCCGGCAATGTATATCGCTGTTCTTGCTGGATTGGTTATGCTTTTAGAGGCTCCCGGTTTGCTGCAGGCGGGATGGCTGCATGTCAAGCTTACATTTGTACTGGGCCTTTTGGCCTACCATTTTTGCTGTCAGCGGATGATGTATCGTCTAAAAGCGGAGAATAGCAGGTGGACTTCCGTCCGATTGAGGTTGTGGAACGAGCTGGCTACCGTACTGCTTTTCGCCATTGTGTTTGTCGTGGTGCTTAAAAACACCATTAACTGGATATATGGCGTTTTGGGCTTGCTGCTATTGGCAGGCATGCTAATGATTGCGGTAAAATGGTATAAGCGGTTGAGGCAACGAAGCGACAGAAAGCTCTAAGCCGTTGGATTATATCATCTTATGTTTTTTGAACCAGTCGATTGCGTCGTCAATCGCACGCGTAATAGGGCTAAAACTAATATCAAGTTCGCGCCGTGCTTTCTCATTGGTATAATAGTTGTGTGTACAGAGGATTTTCATATTGACTGAGGACAATGCCGTTTTAACGCCCACCGCGCGCAGCAAATCACCAAGATAACCTATGCCGATCAGAAACCACCCGGGTATGCCAATCAAAACTGGCCGTTGGTTTGTCTGCTGTGCCAGTTGTTTGAAGAAATCCCTGTAGCTGAGGTTTTCTCCCGCCAATAGATATGCTTCACCATTTTTGCCCCTCGTCAGAGCGTGCACGGTACCACGGGCAACATCTTGTACGTGCACGAAATTTTTTCCACCCGGGGGATAGAACACCGCATGCTTCCCATAGGCCATAAGAATGATCGTTCCGGAGCTTGGCTTACCGTCATACGGTCCGATCATAAAGGTAGGACTCACAATCACGATTTCTATCTTGCCCAGGTTGGCCAGTGCCTTCCGCTGCCCCTCCAGTTTGCTCTTCGCGTACCACGCGCTGGCGAACGGCTCTTTTGGTTGGAGGGCTTCATTACCAGGCGCCGCTAATGTTCCATATCCAAATGTATTGGCGGTTCCAACGTAGACGACGCGACGCACACCACATTGCTGCGCTGCATTAAGGACATTTTCGGTGCCCGTAACGTTAATAAGTTGATAGCTTGTGTACTGAAGCAGGTTTTGACTGGTAGTCGCAGCACAGTGGATCACGTAGTCGCAGTGTTGGGTTGCGTGTAAGACACTATTCTCATCGGTAATATCGCCGACGATTAATTGGAGGTTCGGGTGGGCAGGCAAGAGAAACTTTCGCGGATCCCGGATCAGTCCTTTCACATGGTAGCCCTCAGTGAGCAGTTGTGTAATAACATTGGTAGCCAAAAGCCCGTTGGCACCCGTAACCAAGACATTCATGAGCGATTAATTTCCTTTTTGATTGCATTAGAAAGCAAAGGCAGCCGAATGTATACCGGAAGGAATTTCATAACCATCCACGTGAGCTTATTCACCCAATTAAGCATGATCAAGGTGTCCCGCTTGAACAGTTGGCGAATGGCGATTTCGGCCACTTTCTCTGGAGGTAGCAATCCCATGGTGGCGAAAAACCCCTGCTTCTGCATTCGGGCATTCGAATCCGCATTCGTCGCCATGGGTCCGGGGTTGACCACGCTGAAAAAGACGTTGCTACCTGCAAATTCCTGATAAAGTCCACGGGTAAAGCTATGTACAAATGCCTTCGACGCGGGATAAACAGTTTTATAGCCGAGTGGGCTGTATGCAGCCACACTGCCTACATTCAGCACATACGCCTGTTCGCGTTTGATTAAGTTAGGCAACAATTGATGAGTTAACAGTGCGGTAGCCTTTATGTTGAGCTGGATGATCCGGTCGAGGTAATCGATCGATACGTCCTGAAAACGGTGAGTTCCCCCACAGCCGGCATTATTCACCAAAACATGCAGATCGAAGCGCTCGTTTACCCAATCTGCCAAAGCAATTATGTTTTCTTTGTGCGTTAGGTCAGTTTCAAAGATGTGCGCTTCCTGTCCGAGGTCGGTCACTTGATTCGCAACAAAGGGAAGGCCTTCATTCGGCAGGCTCACCAAGATTACGTCGAATTGTCTCCGTGCAAGCTCGAGCGCTAATGCTCTGCCCAATCCCTGACTTGCACCCGTAACTAAGGCAGCCTTTTTGCTTTTCGGTGAATCGTTTCTCATAGGCCTATATATCTGCAAATAAGTAATTGTCTGTCACATAAACAAATTCGCATTATGATATTTTTTCCCACTGGATACCTGGATCGGCGCGAGTTAGGTAGGCGCGCAGGGGAGCGTGTTCGGCTCTTTCGAGTTGTGGATCTTCGTGAAAAATCTGAATGACGGTGTTGCGGACTTCTGTCAACAGCGATTGATCTGTCGTTAGGTCGGCCAACTTGAGATCCAGCACGCCACTTTGCTGCGTTCCTGCTAAGTCTCCCGGTCCCCGTAGCCGTAGATCTACTTCTGCGATTTCAAATCCGTCATTGGTGCGGACCATGGTTTCCAGTCGCTGTTTGCTTTCTTTGCTGAGCTTATTGCCGGACATCAGAATGCAATACGACTGCTCGGCACCGCGTCCCACCCGACCGCGCAGCTGGTGGAGCTGTGAAAGGCCAAAGCGTTCAGCATTTTCAATGATCATTACCGAGGCATTCGGGACGTCCACTCCTACTTCGATCACTGTGGTCGCGACCATAATTTGAGTCTCCCCCTTGACGAAACGCTGCATCTCAAACTCCTTATCTTTAATGGACATTTTGCCGTGCACGACACTTATGCGGTACTTCGGTAGGGGGAACTCACGCATTAATGTTTCGAGGCCTGCTTCGAGGTAGAGCAAATCCATTTTTTCGCTCTCTTTTATAAGGGGATATACAATATAGATTTGACGACCCTTGGCTATTTCGTCTCTCATAAAGCCAAACATGCGCAGCCGGCTTGTTTCAAATAGATGCAGCGTCTTGATAGCCTTGCGGCCCGCGGGCAGCTCATCTATGACGGAAATGTCGAGATCGCCGTACATTGTCATTGCCAAGGTTCTTGGGATTGGCGTCGCCGTCATGACCAGCATATGGGGAGGGATGCTATTCTTGCGCCACAACTTGGCCCGCTGTTCAACGCCAAAGCGATGCTGCTCATCAATCACCACTAGGCCGAGATTTCTAAAGGTCACCGTATCTTCGATCAACGCGTGGGTACCTACCAACAGAGGCAAAGTGCCATCTTCGAGTTGCGTGTGGATGACTCTTCGGTCTTTTTTAGGCGTCGATCCGGTGAGCAACTGTACGTGAGCAATATGATCTCCCAATAGCTTCCTAATGCTATGATAATGTTGCTGTGCCAAAATTTCTGTTGGCGCCATTAAACACGCCTGAAACCCGTTGTCTACTGCGAGGAGCATGCTCATCAACGCGACCACGGTTTTGCCACTGCCGACGTCTCCCTGTACCAAGCGGTTCATTTGAGCCCCCGACGCGGTATCGCGACGAATTTCTTTGATTACACGCTTCTGCGCATTGGTCAGGTCAAAGGGTAGCCTATTATGGTAAAAGTCGTTGAATTTTTCTCCTACCAGACCAAATTTGTGGCCTTTGAACTTTTGGGTATTCAACAGCTTGTTTTTCAACAGCTTTAATTGGATATAAAAAAGCTCATCGAATTTTAGTCGCTGAATCGCACGGTGAAGGGTTTGTTCGTCTCTGGGGAAATGGATGGCGACAAGCGCTTTAGGCAGGGGCAAGAGATTGTGACGGGTAAGCAGGTATTCCGGCAATTCTTCTTCGAACTGTGGGGCCAGTGTTTCTATCAGCGACGCTTGGAGTTTCTGTATGCCCTTACTGTCTAATGCAAATTTTTTCAGTTTTTCGGTAGAACGGTATACCGGTTGTAGGCTCATGTTTCCGTTTTCCTTGATACCCGGTTGATAGAGCTCCATCTCGGGGTGGGTAATGGATAAGTGGTTGTTAAAAACGTTCGGTTTGCCGTAAATGAGGTATACCGCACCAACCTTCAACGTCTTTTTGAGCCAGCTTAGATGCTGGAACCATACTAATTCAATCGTCCCGGTATCGTCCCGAAAATGTCCAACAAGTCGCTTTGACCGGCGTTCTCCAAGTTCTTCCACCTGTACAAGTCTTCCGATGACCTGTGCTCCAACCATGTCGGGTTGCAGCTCTTTTAGTTTGTAGAAACGGGTGCGATCGACATAGCGAAACGGGTAGTGCCGCAATAAGTCGCCAAGCGTGTTAACGCCCAGCTCTGCCCGGAGGACGTCCGCACGTGCGGGGCCTACACCTTTGAGGTATTCAATAGGAGTTATGAAGCTAAGTTGTGTCACGTAAGTTTGCAAACGAGTGATACATTTTGCCAGTGTCCATTGACATGCTCAGCGCGTTGACGCGAATTTATGTAAAACTTTTCGAACCGTGGTCCAGTTAAACAGCAATACGGCCACCATTAGAATAGCATACGCCCCCAATTGCTGTTTATTGACCTGTTCGTGGAAATGGAGGATGGCCACAGCAAAGGCTATGATCGGGTTAATATAGATGGAAATGCCAACCGTCGCCGATGAAACACCATTTAACGCGTACATACTTAAATACAAGGGGATAATGGTGAAAAGTCCAGCAATTACCGCAATGTTTATCCAGAACTCTGGATCAAGCGGTACGGAATGCTTCTGCCAGAACAAAACCGGAAGAATAAGCAGGCTGCATATACTCAGTTGAATAGCCAAGACGTTCAGCTTGTCTACCTGCTGTATAATGCGTTGAATCACTAAATATAAAGCATAGAGGGAAGCGATGCCCACCGACCAGCACACTTCATACAAAGAGCCACGTGCCAGCAACACTACACTAATCAGTGCAATACCGATACTGATTTTTTTTAAGCGCGATAATCCCTCCTTCAATATTAGATATCCCGCCAGGGTAGTCAAAAGCGGACAAACTAAATAAGCGAACGCCGCGGATTGGATACTGACGTGGTTCACCGCATAAATAAAAGTAAACCAATTGCCCATGATCAATAAGGAAGCGGCAAAAGTAAGCCAACCCAATTTCCTCCGCTGTGAGGATAACAGCTGTCGCCAATGCCGAACATCTGCGATGACCTGCTGTCTGCGAAATAAAGCGATAAACATCCAGACCATGACGACGGAAGAGAAGATGCGGTAGTAAAGAATGTCTTCGGCAGGCCATGCTTGTATCTCGCGTAGAGGGATGGACATGAAGCCCCAAAGCGCAGCAGCAAAAAATGCCGACAAAACATACTTCTTACGACTCGAAGCCCGTTCCGGCGTTGCGATGTGCTTCATTTAGGCCTTCCAGGCAATTACGGAAATCTCTACATTGACGTCCTTGGGCAACCCTGCCACAGCGACGGTTTCCCTTGCTGGGGCCTTTTCCGGAAAATACTCAGCATACACGGCGTTGACGGCGTTGAAATCTTCCATGTGGCGCAGAAAGATCGTCGTTTTGACCACATCGGTAAAGGAATAGTCCGACGCCGACAGGATGGATTCGAGGTTTTTAAGTACTTGGCGCGCTTCATCGCTGACTGAGCCGATTATTAGGGCGCCGGTTTCGGGTGAAAGCGCTATCTGGCCGGAAATGTATAAATGATTGCCTGCCTGTACTGCCTGATTGTATGGGCCAATCGGCGCTGGCGCCTGTGTCGTATTAATAATTTTTTTCATTGTTATCGCTATTGGTGTCGTTCGCTTTTTAAACTCTTACAATTTCGATGGTACGGGGCAATACACTATATCGAGAAGATATTAAAAAAAAAGATACTCAACAATTTTATATAAAATAGCGAGTAAAAAAAGGATAATCGCCGTTGCGTTAATGGCATGCATTACGCGAAGGTTAAACGTGTTGGGTCGATTGGGGTCTTTCTTTCTGAAAAAATACATAGTACGAAGTTAAGGTAGAGAAGGGGCAAAAACAAGGAGCCATAGCCCTTTCTTCCGAATACACGCTTAGCCGTATACTCTTACTCGCCTCGATCGATAGGATGACCCGAATTCTCCCATGCGACGATACCGCCATCGAGATTTATGATATTCCGAAATCCTCTTTCCCGTAAGCGCTCGGCAGCTTGATAACTCCGCTTGCCGCTGCGGCAATACAGCAGCACTGGGCGATTCGGATCAAGCAAGGCGATTTGATCGTCGAAGTGTTCGTTCTTTATGTCGAATTGTACTGCTCGGTGAATATGTCCCTGTTCAAACTCCGACGCAGTCCGGACGTCTATCAGCTGATAGTTCGAGAGACTGTCCAAAATGCTGGAAAACTGATCGGCAGGCACCGTGCGAATCTCCTGCTGTGCAACTGTGGGGTTACACAGCGCAATGGCTAATGCGAGGTTCAATATAATAAACTTCATTCGTTACCGATTAGATGAAATGATCTGTTTCAGTTGTTCCGCTTGGACCACTCCGCTTTGACGCCATTTAATTTCTCCGTTTTTAAAGAGTATCAGCGTCGGCACACCGCGAACGCTAAATTTAGTAGCTACCCCCGGGTTGCGGTCTACATCTATTTTGATAATTGTAGCGCTGTCGCCCACAGCTGACTTCACTTGGTCCAGTATTGGGGTCATCATCTGGCATGGGCCACACCAAGTGGCGAAGAAGTCGACCAGTACGGGTTTGTCGCCGTTAATCAGTGTTGAAAAGTTTTCCATGTCTTTACTTCCTTTACCTTTCAAAAATTGTACCTAATCGTGGTGACAGCAGGTCTGAAAAAGTGCTAAAAAAACCGCCTAATAATGAGGCGGTCAAAATAGATTTCTATTCCTATTCTATCGCACTTTTTTTATAGCCTTTTCCGCCCTTCTATTGGCAGCATCGATTTTGTAATGGTACCATCGGTCCTTGAAGATTTTGCGCATGGTATTGTCAAAGTTGCGTGTGATGACAAGATTTCGGAATCCACGCCACTTGTCATACACTTTGGAGGGAAGCGCCCGTACACTGATGGAATACCCCTCTGTTACATATTGGATGTAATGCCACCATCCCGAAGGCATAAACAAAGTTTCGCCGGGATGTATCTCCGCTTCGTAGCCATTCAAGTACTTCAATGCCGGAAATTTCTCATAGTCTGGTTGTTTGAGGTTGGCGATGCTATGAAAATTGTACGGTAGTTTGTACATCAGGTCGGATTGCTCAAGCGGAAACAGCCAGATCTTCTTTACGCCTTTGTACTGCGTGATGAAGACGTGCGACATGTCGATGTCAAAGTGATTACGCGTGCTTGAACCCTCGCCCCCAAAGAAAAGGTAAGGCAACCATTTAAGTACTTTCCCACCCGTCACGTCGTTGTAGATCAAGTCGTTATTGAGCTCCGGCTTCAGCTTCATTAAATTAAAGAGGAATATCCGTAAATCGGTCGGCCCGCGCTCGATGGTATCTAAGTATTCACTAAACTTCATCTTGGCGACGGGGGCGCTGGCGGCCCGGTCATTGGATGCATCTTCCTTTCCGTGAAGTGATATGATAGTGTCTCCGGCTATTTCCTTGAAATAGTCATAATTCCATTTGGTCCAAGCCGGACTATCTTTTCGGACAAAGTCGTCCAAAATGACGGGAATACCCTTATTAAAGTAATCTTTAATAAAGTCAGCCGAGCTAATCCCGGAGATCTTTTCTACTTTTTTGAGTTGCACGACTTATTTGACTTAATGATTACAAACTTATGAAATCTTTCTCAACTGTATAGTGGTGTACGTAATTTTACATTTCGATTATAATGGTATCATAACGATTTATGTGCCAAAATAAAAGCGTTAAAAGATCATCCCCTCTTTTAACGCTTTTTAGCAATGATTCATCTCGTTTAATACGACCAAAGGTCTTGCTCAAAATCGATGAGCTCGTTCTGTATGCGTTGAGCCTCGTATAAGCGTTCTATATTGTTGTCTATGTAATCGCGGATCCGGAGATCTTCTGGGTTTGATTGTTTAACGATATAGCTTGCGAAAAGACGTTTTATAAAGACATCATCATAGCTTAAGCCGGTGGCGTCATTGTGGCGGGAGGTCACTTCCTTATTAACAAAGATGTGCCTTGCTTCGGGGAAATAAATCCAAAACGCGGGATAAGCTTCTGCGGTTACTGCCGGCCCCTCATTTCCGGCACCTATACCTTCGATGTCCGGTGTTTCACCCATGTCGTCTGTGCCTGATCCGCCTGTTATTTCGTCCATTTTCGGTGTGACTAACGGAGCAATACCGATGATACGCGGCTCGAACACAGAGCGCTGTTTGTCAAATATCCAATCTTCCTTAATGCGGAAGCGTACCACATCTTCGGGATTGAACGCAGTAGCTACAAAGCGCGATGCCACGACGTTACCCTCTTCGTCGTATTCTTCTACAAGCGTACTATCCGAACCAAACCGACCTAATACCTGGTCTGGGGGGAGGCGTGTTTTAAAACTGTCTCCGGTTGGATCATCCGGCGTTGGCGTCGGATCATATGCCGTCAGTTCGCCGGCCATCACGGCATTCATGATGACGTCAATTAAGCGGGATTTCGGTGAGGCATAAATCTCGTTCATTTTTTCACGCAGATCGAACTCCCGCCATACACGTTTGACGTAGGCCACATCAGTGGGCCGGATGTTCGAATAAGGGATTACTTCCCTGTCCAGGATGTCCGATTTTACATAATATCCGTCTATAGGCGGTTCCTCTGCTTCAGTCGGTGTGGTACTGTTTGATAAGTTGCCCTGTTGAGCTTTTGAGGCAAAAGCCATCAGTATCAGTGCATACAGAACATAAAATGTTTTCATCCTAACCTCCATTTTTTAGTCGACCCGGAATGATATGGGGTCAAGTTCTTGCTGAACCCCATCGGGCCCCACGGCGATAATATTATAGAAAAATACGAAGGAGCCGGGTGTTACAGTGCCCAACGCATTTTGCATGGCGGCTGAAAATGTTCCATTGGTGCCCTGGTATGGGCCCATGGGATCAACCCTCGGCTTTTGCACAAGCATCGAAAAGCGCGATATCGTAAATTTTGCATCAAATTCAAAGTCGTCCAAGCCCGCGAAGATGCGGTTTTGACCACGGATTTGGGCGGCGGCCACCGTACCACCTGAACGTCCGGCTACGCGCGCCTGTGGAGGTGGAATGCGTTTGACTCGAAACTCAGTGGATCCCAATGATTGAGTCTGATCTCCCACTCGGGCAGATACACTGATCTGTGCGGTGCCTGGCTGCGTAACCCGCGCTGTATATTTCCCGCCTGATCCTGTGAGCGTCACACCTTGCCCACTAACCGTTAGATTCTCTTTCGGAATACCAGGAGCCGAAACCGAAATCGGGTTATCTACACCGATATACAATACGTTCATCGCGTCGGGAGAAACTACAGCTGACGGCCGTGCGACTTGATAGGTCTGCGGAGCTGTCGTGTATTCTTTGACGGTACCGTCAGTTTGTTTCACACGGATGGTTCCAGTCCAGTTAAACACACCTTCTTGTGACGTGTTTACGGAATACGTCGCTTGCCCGTCCGTAACAGGAAGAGTGTTACCCCCTACGGTTATTTCTGGATTCGACTTCGAATCATAAGCGGTCAAAAAGACCTTGGCTGTGTATGGCTGGCCCTGAATGATGTATGAAGAAGGGGCAACTGCCACGGCCGCGAACCGATCAAGATTGACGACAGCCATGTCCATTTCCCCAAAAATGTGTTTGACCACTGCGGATTCAGCGTTTTTCACATCCGCTTTTATTTTTTCCAACGACGTAATAGCAGCTGTCAGCGGTATGCCGTCGCCGAAATTGGCCTCTTCCCAACTTTTCTTGATGCCTGCCCTTGGTGGAGGATCCTGTGCCTCTAATGCAAATGCAACTTCATTATTGGAAATAGCAATCAACTTTTCACGGGTTTCGTTGATCAATTCGCGTAACCTTTCAGCCCGTTTTTCCCGTACCATCAGCCGGAAGCTGATGTCGGTGCTGCCTCTACTTTTTAGATCGCCTGTAGATTCATTTTCTCCGCCACCGGCCGCCGTCAACAAGGCCTGCAGCGAATCTACATGCATTGCCAAATTACGAGCCAACTGACTAGCCTCTTCCGCTCTTGCCATTATTGGTTTCGCCCTATCGGGTTCGTCCTTGAGTTTGGTTTCCCGGAAAGCACTAAACATATTGTCAATGCTTGCTTGGGTGTTCTGTGTGGATGTATTTAAACTAGTTGCTAAGTTCTTGAAGGCATCGAGTACAGAGTCGCTGACGTTCAGTGCTACTAATCCCAGTAACACCAAATACAGGATTCCGATCATCCGCTGCCTGGGGGTCTCTTTTCCGCCTGCCATTGTAACAAATTGCTTTTAGGTTAATTAATCTTACGAATTTGTATACATCTATACGCGCGGTTGATTCATCGCAGCCAGCATATTTCCATAAATGGCATTGAGTGAAGCCAGATTTCTATTTAGATGGCCTACTTGCTCTTTAAATTGCTTTGTGTCGGCGGTAGAATCATTAAGTTCCTTCAACACTTGCTCAATATTGCTGTAATGCTGCGTGATGGTTTGCAACTTCGAGCTGGACTCCTTTAACTCCAGTTCATAAACGGCATTAAGCTGCTGTAGGTTGTTTGCCAATTTGTCGACTTCTTCTTTATACGTCTTTACTCCTGTCGTGCTGTTTCCGATTTCAACAAGATCTGTCGAAGCTTTTTCAAACGCGCCATTCAATTTGTCAAACTGATTGGTGGCCATTTTGACTTTTTCCGTAAACTGTCCTGTAGCAATCGATGCGTCGGAGACGTTCGATATGGCCGATACCTTTTCGCTGAACGTGCGTAGCCCATCGCCGAGATTTCCGATTAAATCCGGACTGATGCGCGCGTCCTGCAACATTTTATCGAGGGCCGCTGTTGTGCCGACATTCGCTGAAGCGTGAGCTGAAGCCTTTGGGAGCTCTCCACTGTAGTCCTCGGACAGTTCGGGATAGACCCGAGACCAATCAGGATCTTTATACTCGGGCTGGAACCCCATATAGAAGAACAGAAGTGCTTCCGTCGTTAGGCCGATGGCAATCATCCATTCACCACCTTGGAAGTGTAAGATCTTGAACATCAATCCAATAATTACAACTGTTGCGCCCCAGTTGATTAAAGCATTTGTGCCAAATTTGAATTTGCGTTTTACTGCCATTTTAAGTAATAATTGTTTAAGTGTTGATTATATTTTTCTTAGTTATTCATAGGATCTACGCCGGGGAATGCCGACACGCTTCTAAAGCCAATGTAAGACTTAGGAATGTCCTGGTATTCGTACGCACGCGTCGAATTTTGCAGGAAATAGCCAACGTCTTTCCATGAACCGCCACGCACCACTTTGCGCTGCAGCGATTCAGGGTCGCCAGGTTTGGCATCATAACGATATGTCGGATTCATATCGTGCACGAAAGAGGAGGCTGATTCGTTGAACGTAGACGAGGTCCACTCTGCCACATTCCCGGCCATATTATAAAGGCCGAAATCATTTGGAAAGTAGGAATAAACCGGTGCCGTATACGCAGCGCCGTCGTCGATATAATTTCCGCGTCCCGGTTTAAAGTTAGCCATTAGACAACCTTTTGCGTTTCTGGCCGAAGGACCGCCCCACGGGTACTGGGTATTTATCCGACCGCCTCGTGCCGCATACTCCCATTCTGCTTCAGAAGGTAACGTGTAAGGTTGACGAATTTCCCGGCGGCTCGATTTTCGGCTGCGCTCGTAATTTTCAAAGAGCCTAGATCGCCAGGTGTTAAACGCGTTAGCTTGTCTCCAAGTGACACCAACAACCGGATACTCATCGAATGATGGGTGTGAGAAATAGCCTTCTACCATTGGCTCATTTTGTGCATAGCTGAAATCATTGAGCCAGACGGTAGTATCGGGATATACCAGGATCGTGTCCCGGCGAATGAAATCAGATCGCGTTTTCGTTGGATCATTTTTGGCTGCGGTGGCCGCCCGTAGGTCGTACCACTCATAATGGTAACGGAGCAGGCGTACATCCAGTTCATCTTTTCCAAAGATGCGGTCTTCACCCTGATAGAACATTTGTCGGGTGCGTTCACGAACAGCTTGGTCGTTTGAGTTCCAAAGGGATCTTTTTCCGCCGTTTACTTTATCCCAATCAATGTAGCGTTCATTAGTGCCCTCAACTTGAATGAAGTAGTTGTCGTCCTGTAAGTAATTGTAAATAAGTATGGAGTCACGGACCCAATTTACAAACTGCCTATATTCGGAGTTGGAAATTTCGGTCTCATCCATATAAAACGACGAGATGGTGACTTGTCGGTTTTGCGCGACCTGTGCAAAGGTAATGTCTTCGTCCGATTGCCCCATAATAAAAGTGCCGCCCGGCACCAATACCATGCCATGAGGAACTTTGCTGGTCTTCAGCTGGTCGCGTTTCACTCCCACCAGTTCACCGCCTCCCGTTCTGCTGCAGCTTGCCGAAATGAAAGCAACAATAATAATAAAATAGGATATAGGTAAATGTCTTCTATTCATAGTTAGCTGTTATGTAGTAGATGTATGAATAAGATCACCATGTATAGTCAAAAAAAAAATCGGTTCGGAATAGCATTCGATACCGGTCGCTCCGTCTTTATAAACGTTAAGTTGGCTATCAAGGCCAGGTCGTATACAAAGAAAAACGCTTTCTAGAGCTATTCTTTTCATTCAAGTAGCTGAAAGGAATTTCGTTAAGCGGCCATAAATTTATAAAAAGTAGTTGTATTTCTTAAAAATAGCGAAGATATTTTCGAACAGCGATGTTTTTTGTTATGGATATCTTTCCGTGAATTGGTTAATACAAATGGTATAACGAGCTAATACAAACTGTAGCGGATTGGCCAAACACTACTTGTTTACCTGCTTAATGTATTGTTCTACAGCCATTGTCATGCTCGGCGCGTCAGGCGTAGGCGCGGGGATATCCAATATCAGGCCTCGATCCAAAATTGCCTGATGGGTGCTTGGGCCGAAAGCAGCGAGCCTGGTGTCGTTTTGTTTGAAATCGGGGAAATTTTCAAACAACGACTGTACACTTGAAGGGCTGAAAAAGACAATAATGTCGTAAAACACGTCCTTCAAATCGGACAAGTCACTGACCACCGTGCGGAAAAGCACCGCAGGAGTAAAATCGTAGCCGTTTTCTTGAAGCCAATTATGAGTTTCCTCGTTTGCCACATCAGAACATGGATAAAGGAATTTCTCGTTGGCATGCTTTTTCAATACGTCTGCCAGATCTTTTGCCGTTTGCTTGCCGAAGAAGATTTTGCGTTTCCGGTATTGGATATATTTTTGAAGATACAGTGCAATCGTTTCTGACAGACAGAAGTATTTCATCTCGGCCGGCACCTCATACCGCATCTCCTCACAGATCCGGAAAAAATGATCTGCTGCGTTTCGGCTTGTAAAGATGACCGCTGTGAAATCCCCTAGATTAATCCGCTCTTTCCTCACGTCCCGCGCGGGCACTCCTTCGACGTGAATAAATGCCCTAAAATCAAGTTTAAGGTTGTATTTTTGAGCCAAAGCAAAGTATGGTGACTTTTCGTTCTCTGGCTTAGGTAATGTTACTAAAATACTTTTTACTTTCTTTGCTCTATCTGCGTCTGACACTTGCATGCTCTTCATTCGTTAATTATCAAGTACTTTTATTAAGATAAGTACCGGAGCGATTTCGAGGCAGCAAAGATACATAAATAAATAAAATATAGAAAATCGGTAAGTGCTCAAGACATTATTTGCTGTCTTCACGAAACGAAAGATCAGCAGTAAGATAACAAGGGCCAATCCCCATGGAATGACCCATAACATATGTTCGCGTGGGATTAGGCTTAGTATCAAGATAAGTGGGAGGAATACCAATGCCGCGTTGAAGTAACTCAAGTAAAGTATTGATACGTATTCCCGGACTGCGCGCTGCAAATCAAACACAATGCCCAAAAACCGGGTGACTGCAATTTTAACGATAAAGAGTACGATAACGAATACGGATATACCGACAAACGTTTGAATGCCATCAGCATTCCCCTGTCCGAGGTAGTACAGGTTGTAATGATACAAATACATGCCCGTGACAAAGCCGAACAATATATATAGAAAGATAAAAGGCCACGAACTGTATAGTGTGTCTTCCTTGTTGATTTGTAAGAGCAGTCTATCGTTATAAAAGGCCTCAATAATGGACATAACTTCGTTAGGGAACACCGCTCGCACAATTCCTAAGAATAAAAAAAGAAGGCCAACGGAAACGATGATCCATCGGTCTCGGGCGGCCTTTTCGTCGTGCGGCTTTAGCTGCTTGTCTAGTTGATTGGCGAAGGTGATCCAACGCATAAAATCACCGTTTTCTACGATCAAGACTTTCCGAAGGCTGTCCGCAAACCGATTGGGTCGATTTGCGTCTGGGCGGCCGATGTACAGCATAACGAGCGAATCCTGGTTCTGTTGGAGGGAGTCGGCAAGCCGTTGCTTTTCTAAGGCCGCGGCCCGGCGGATCGAGTCGACCGTTGAAGGGGACGCCTGCCGCACCGTAGCAGGCATAGCCCAAGCATGGGGGGGTGCAAAGCATACGACAACGGCTAGCAGGAAGAAAAAGAAAACAAGGCGTCGTTTCATCAAAAGAAATTCGATATCGCAGTAAAATTAGCACGAATTAGCCACATTATGAAACGGCTGGGTTCCCAAAAACCATTAGCTTTGCAAAAAACAGATGACTGTGCAACAAAACGATAGTTTTTTCGACCGGGTTTATCGCATCGTTAGAAAAATTCCGGAAGGGCGTGTGACCTCGTACGGCGCGATTGCCCGGGCGCTTGGCAACTCTGGGTCATCCCGGATAGTGGGTTACGCCATGCGAGCCGCAAGCAGTGTCCGCCCTCCGATTCCCGCACACCGTGTTGTCAACCGCGCGGGCATGTTAAGTGGAAAACAAGCTTTTGGAAGCGCGACACTCATGCAACAGCTGCTCGAAAATGAAGGGGTCAGGGTGGTAAACGACAAGATTGTTGATTTCGACCGTATTTTTTGGGATCCTCAGCGCGAAGATTTGGAATAGCACTCTTAAAGCAAATGCGCTCGGTGGTGCGAACGGACAAGCACTCAGTTGCCAGCCACTTCACGGTATATCGCGGGGAAAGTCCGCCCTGCGCCATTGTAGTCCATTCCGTATCCGACTACAAAGTCATTCTCGATTTCAAAGCCGACATAGGCAATATTATCAAATCGGTGTACGAGGGCATTCGGCTTAAGCAGTAGGGTGCAGACGGCCACCGAGGCGGGCTGATGCGCATTGACCAGTTCCAGTGTGTGTTTTAGTGAATTTCCGGAATCCACCACATCCTCCACAATAACAACGTCTCGGCCGGTTAATGACATATCAAGGCCGATGAGCTCCCTGATTCGCGCTTGTCGCTCCGCACCCCGGTAGGAGGACAACTTAACAAAAGAAACGTCGCACGCGACATGGATTTGTTTCATCAAATCGGCCATAAACATAAAACAACCATTAAGCACGCCGAGAAAAACCGGGTGCTGCTTTTCGTAGGCGACATTGAGCTGAATGCCGATTAAGCGCGTGCGCTTTTTGATCTGATGGTAATCAATCATCAATTCAAAATGTCTCTCGTCGATCGTGATCTTCATGGGCTTTCAGCTTGGGTGTCGTTTTGTTCAGTTCCGAATATACGATCTAACAATCCTCGGATTTCTTCGAGTTCGGTATCAAAATTACGCTGCGGCATTTCCAATTGCAGCGAATCTTCCAATGCCGGTTGCTCCGGCCTCAGCGGTTCGCGTACGCTTACTTGGTAAAACCCGTACGTCCTGGCACTGTCCGCGGGTGCCAATCCGCGGCGGGCCATGATGTCGCCAATGTATCGAAAATAACTTAAAATATACGGCTTCAGTCCACCGGTATAGGTGAATGCATAGAGGCCGGTTTTCGGTCTGGGCACAATACTTGCCAGGTAAATACTTTCTCCCAGCGTTAATTCGGAAGGGTGCTTGCCAAAGTAAAAGCGAGCAGCTTCGCTGATGCCGTAGACGTTCCGACCCCATTCGATAATGTTCAAGTACACTTCATACATCCGGTCTTTGCTGACCGAACGGGTACTCTCCATTAACCAAACAATGAGGATCTCCTCTAATTTCCGCACGATGGTTTTGTTGCGGTTCAGAAATACATTTTTTACCAATTGCATCGATATCGTGCTTCCTCCCCGCTTAAATGCCCTGGCCTTGTAATTCGTCGCTATGGACGCTCGTATAGCTTCTTCCACGAAACCACGATGACTGTAAAAAGAAGGGTCTTCGGTTGTAAGAAGGGCATTTTTCAAATAAGGCGATATCTGTCCAATTGGCACAAAATCAGGGTTCTCCGGACCGACTATAATATCCCTGACAGGTTTTTCATTTTCATAGGGCGTATAAGTAAATGTGGTATTTATTTTAGGGACGTTCGCTCTACCCCATGTGTTTACCTTAAAATCTTTTTGCATCATACCGGAGTTGAAGCGCACGCTATCTGGGTTAGTGGTATCTAGGAAAGCCTCCATTTGATATTTGATCTTGCCGGATACTCGGATTCCTTCCAATGACGTAAACAGTCCATTCGGAAATGCATCAAAAAGATCCTGAGCGTCCATCTCCGGTGTCTCAAGTGCAAGAGTATACGTTTCGGCGGGTTGCTTCGTATATCGGATATACGGATGAAGGACAAGTTTTTTTACCGTGATCGTCGTCCCTTTTGACAGCTCGAGATGGTTGCCGCCAACGATAAGTTCAGCGTCCATATGGGCATCTGGAAAAACCAGCTCGTCCTCGGCAATACGATTATGAGCTATGATTAGATTTTTTACGGCCCAGTCCCCTTTGAAATGAAGAAATTCGTTGTTTGTCCAAAAAACGTCTCTCAGGCTGGTTTCAAGCGTGTCAAAACTTAGGCGAAGGCCAATTTTCCTTTCCAGGAGCGGAAGCGTGATACGTTTTCCGTTTTTTGCGTTAACTTTGATATTCAGTTGCCGGTTGTCGGGATCCAATTTGCCACTAACTTGCCATACCGCTTCGCTTTCATTGAGAAATACGGCGGAGGTTAAATTTCCCCGCCGCATGCTTGCCTTCGGAATACGAATATGTTGCTGCGTACTATCGTCTTGATAACTGAATGAAAAATTGCGCAATTCCAGATCTTCAGGAATTTTATAGAGCACACTGTTGAGCATCTGGTTGGCCGTGCGGGCTAGGTTTAGTTCAGATTCTTCTTTTACCGCGTGGTCACTGACAGCGCTGTTTCTCCGTTTAAAAATAAAATCGTAGTTGGCTACACTGTCTTTTTTAGATAACGTCACCCGAGTATCGTGAATCCTAAGCCTTCCAAATTTTACGTTCCCCATGAGCAGGGGAAATAGCCGCACACTGACAGACAAATCTCTCACGTCCATCAGTCGCTCACGCCCGCGGGGTGTCAGGGAGATATCCTGAAACGTAACCGTGTTTAATCCCGAGAAATAAGCCCGTTCGATTGCGAGATCAAGTCGATATTTCCGGGCCATATCAGCCTGTATCCGGGATATGGCTGTTGACAACAACGCTTCCCGTTTATTGTAGGCGACTACAAATGCACCGAACGCTGTAACTAGCAGCAAACCGAGTGCAATCCCCATGATGATGAGTTGCTTCCTTGTAACATTACTTAATAACTTTTTAAACCAACGATCCATAAAAAACGGATGTAATAAGGGCTAAAAATACGGCATAAATATGATTAAAAACAAAGCGATGACAAGTTTGTGTGGACGTTTGCTTAGTTTTGTATGCAATAAAAGCGGTAGGAAAATGATTACCAGAGAACAAGTATTGCATGCTTTGGGCCATGTGGAGGAGCCAGACCTTAAAAAGGATTTGGTGACATTGAATATGATACGCAACATCGAGATTACCCCGTCGAAGATCCGTTTTGATGTTGTGCTTACTACCCCAGCGTGTCCGTTGAAAGACCATATTGAGCGTGCCTGCAGGAACGCCATTGCGTTATTCGTGGACAAAAATATTGCTGTAGAGATCAACATGACTTCCCATGTCGCTGGTCTCGCAAGCAGTCAGTTGCAAAACATTAAAAACATTATTCTGGTTGCGTCCGGGAAGGGCGGTGTAGGAAAGTCTACTGTTGCGGCCAACCTTGCGCTGGCCCTTCACGCGAAAGGTGCTCGAACTGGACTAATTGATGCCGATATATATGGCCCCTCGCTTCCGATAATGTTTGGTCTCGAAGGAGCTAAGCCGAAAGCTTCCAAGACTGCTGATGGAAAAACGAAAATAGAACCGATCGAAAAGTACGGTATAAAACTACTCTCTATCGGTTTTTTTACAGACCCCAACCAAGCGATTCCCTGGCGCGGACCAATGGTCAGTACCGCAGTAAAACAGTTGTTCAATGATGCGGACTGGGGGGAGTTAGACTACCTGGTGGTCGACCTGCCACCGGGAACCGGTGATGTACACATCACCATTGCGCAGGGATTTCCGATTGCCGGAGCGGTCGTTGTAACGACACCTCAAAACGTTGCGCTCGCAGATGCGGTGAAGGGAATCGGGATGTTTCTCATGGACGCTATCAATATACCCCTGCTTGGCGTGATCGAAAATATGTCCTACTTCACGCCGGCAGAGCTACCGGACCACAAATACTACATTTTCGGCAAAGACGGTGGAAGAAGGTTGGCCGAGCAATACCAAACACCACTCCTGGGTGAGATACCTTTGGTAAAAAGTATCAGTGATGCCGGTGACAGCGGCCTGCCAATTGTTGTGGATGAGGCCAATCCGGTCGCCAAGGCGTTTTTAGACGTGGCTGGAAAAGTCGCCCAACAGTTGGCCATTCAACAAGCCGCTTCTTATTAATCATCTTCGTCGATAACCACGACCTGGCCGATAAATTCCATGTACGGATCTTCGGGGTACAGGGGTGCCAGTTGGTTATCTATAAAAGGCACTGTAGGGTCAAACAATTCTTCCAACGTCCGTCGAAGAAAGCTTACAAAGTTCTTCTTCAAGTTTTCAAGCAGATCATCCTCCATAGTGATGCGACCCCGGCCGCTGCGATAAAAGCGGGTGCCTTCCTGGCGGACTCTTCGTGCTACATATAGATTGGGTTCTACGCCCCGCCTACCGCTTATTTGCTCATAGATAAACGTGTAAAACAGCGTTTGGATCATAGCCTTGTTACTTTTTTCAGAAAGTGGGGCGAATAAGACCTCCTCGCTATGGAACTTGACCTCGTCCCTGCCGGTCTTGTAATCTACGATCCGCGTTTTTCCAGCCACTTCATCTACCCGATCTATTATTCCATAAAGCCGAACCGTATATTCCTTGCCATTTACCGTAATTTCGAAATCCAGACTGTAGTCCTCTCCATTTTCCAGTTCGATGATGCGGAAAGGAGCGACCTGATCAGCGTCATGAGTTAGAAAGAGCACCGTATATTCTATGGCGATTTTCAGCAGAATCCGCTGCATACTGTTGGGTGAATTGATTTTGTCGGGAGCACCATACATTTCCTCGGACAGCGCCCGCAGACAAATGTCCGGCACGGTAGGCAACACACCTCGAATGTCTTTGCTCTCGATCTGCGCGCCCTCGCGGGCAAGACGCTCGTACACGTGTTGCATAGCGCGGTGAACCACCGAGCCCAGTCTGTTTAGCTCGAATTCTTCAGCAACCCTTGGTGGTTCCTTGATGTCGGCGATATATTTTAGGAAAAAGAGTACCGGCGATTGTAAATAGGTAGTAAAGGCTGACGCGGATAACTTGGGTCGGTTGGCGTCAGATGCGTCGAGATATCGCGCCAACTTTTTCCAAACTTTACCGGTTTTCGCTACGCTAAGTGATGATGCCGGAGGAAGCGCCTTTATCGGTTGTTGCTGACTAAGTACATGAAACGAAAACCGGCTTTCAAAGGCGAGCTGCCGGATAAAACGACTCATCTCTCCGCCGGAGCCATCGTCAATCACTTGATTATAGACCAGAGTAATTCGCTGGGGCGTATGCAGCAACCTGTAAAAAAGATATGCCGATAGCGCATCTTGGTTTTCTAGTACCGGCAAGCCGTGGGCACGCCGAATCGAGTCGGGAATAAAGGTAGAACCAGCTGTGATCTTCGGCAAAGATCCTTCATTGCAGCCGAGGATATATACTTCGTCAAAGTCAAGGCATCGGCTTTCGAGCAGTCCCATGATTTGCACGCCGCTCAAAGGCTCACCTTCTATTGGGGCGGAGACGCTTTGCAAGGCCTTCCGGATAAGAAGGCAAATAAATGTGGTAGCTAGCTCGGGATACTCCGTCAATCCGTCCGCTAGTTGGTTGAGTGTTTTTTTGGATGCTATAATGAGAGAAGCCTCCAAATGCCGTAGAGCACGATGCTCTTGCCGCCATTGCAATACATGATCCAAAAAATCGTCTAAGGCGCTGAGTAAGGCAACATTTCCTTTTCTGGGGATAAAAAAATTAGGTAGACAACCGGTGTGTAATTGTAGCTCCGAAACCGGCACATCCAGCCATCCTTCCTTTTGGATCGCCTCCTGCAATGCCCGCCTTTCATCAGCCGAGATGCCCGCAAGCGGGTGTGCAATTACAGCTTCCACGGTGGAATGATGTACCGACTGACTACCGGTAGCAGCTAAGTGCTGCTGAACGGAAAGCCACAAATCGATCAATCCAAATAACGACGACTGTGTGAGTGGGTAACCCATCGTAATGTTGAAGTTGATCGCGTCGGGTAAGCTTTGTAGCACAGGGATGAGTAGACTTTCATCGGCAAGTATGACGGCGCGCTGCGGATGATCGTTAGCAACTGCAGGAGGCAGCTGCAACTTCTCTGACAGTAGCTTCGCCTGAGCGACATTTCCGGAAGCGGCGATGACTTCGATTTTATTGTCTCGGAGTCCCAATACATTTGAAAACCCGCCCAAGGCATTGTGCAACCCATATTCTCGAACATTGCGACGGAGAAACATTCCTGCTTCCTGTGTATGATCTTCAAAGTAATACGCATCTGCATCATAATAAAAGATTGCTTTGCCCGCTTCCTGCCATTGCGCAAACAAGTTTGCCTCACAGCGATTAAGCGCGTTGAAGCCCACAAAAGCTACCTCACGGTAATTTTGGATAAAGTCGGCATGGAGAGCTTGACCTTCTGCCAGTTCGCGGTAGATACTCGCTGTCGTGGTTAGCCCTTTTATTTTCAGTTCTTCTTTAAAATGACGGTAGAGTTTGGGAAGCCGTCCCCATAAATGAAGAAATTTCTCCTGTACAGCCGTCTGCTTGCCGACCGAGAAAGATTCCCAAAACTGTTGCATAAATCGTTGTTGGTCTTCGGACAGTTGTGGGAAGCGCTGCTGAAGAAGCGCTATATCGTGCAACTCGGCGTATACAACGTCAGGATTTACCAATTCGTAGTCAAGTTGGGCATAGTCAGCAAGGATAGTTTCCGCGAGTGGATAAAATTCATCGGGCGATTCCTCGGATCGTCCTTCGTGTCTAAGCAGCATATTGTGCTGCCGGTAAAGCACAAAAAACTGTGTAATCAGACTTGCCGGAGCGAGCGGTGTAGCCTGAGCAAAAAACTCTTGAACAGTAAAGAAGGGCGGGCTCCACAGTGGCCTGCCTGACAATTCGGCGAGATGCTTGCGAAGAAAGACCACAGGCCTTTTGTTGGGCAATACCACGGCAATGTCTTTAAGGTCGCTCCCAAAGCGATCCAATAGATTTGCAGCAACTTTTCTAAGAAATGGTGTTGTTCGATGTCGGCTCTCTTCCATATCAATGTACTAAACGGCTACTAGTTTTTCCAGTGCGCCATAGTAAATAAAACCTTTCACATCCGGCATTCCAAGTTGACGGAGTGCCGCCTTATAGCCGGCGACCTGTTGGACGTGCGATTCGTCTTCATGGTGCGTAAACTTAAAATCCAGCACGATAGTCTCCCCTGGAGCTATCAAGACCTTATCGGGTCGTAAGGTGCGGCCGTCGGGTAGGATTACACTTCTTTCGTTTATGTGACGATAAGGGCCGGCGAGCAACAGGCTGAGCTTAGGGTGGCTCCAAACTCTCTGTGCAGAGGCCAATACTGCGTCACGCTCGTTAGCTCTTAATAACCCCTGTGCCTGTAAGTGATTTATATGCTTTTCGAGTTCATCCGCTGAGGCCGACAATGCCATTAATTCATGCAATAATTGTCCATGACGTTTTGCCTCGTCGCGTTTTACAAGATCCAATTGATCGAGTACTTCCGGCAACGCGAGCGCCTTTTTCAGATGGTGGGAAGTCGGATAGCCGGTAAAGGACCATCCACCTGACACTTCGGGAATAGTATGGGTTTTGTTTTTTGCGGGAGTCGGCTCATTAATGAAAATTCCGGCATGAAACATTACGCCTAGCTCTGCAGCATGTGAGGCCAGCACTTCAAGAAGGAGGTCGCCCGCTAACAACGAGTTCACGTCCTCACTTCCTTTTTTACCCGGGGCGGTAATATACAAATGTTTACGCGCACGCGTTGTCGCCACATAAAGTGTATTGAGTGCGTCCATATAGTGGAAAAGCATTTCTTCGTAATACGCTTTATACAGCGTTGATTTGCCTAGGTCCGCTTTGTATCTTACCGGTGCCTTACCGAGTAATTCATAAGGCGTCTCGTTCACGTCGATCCAAAAATTACCATTGGGTTTGCCATCCATAGGCCACCCACAAAAGGGAATCATTACTGCATCAAAAGCAAGCCCTTTGGATTTATGGACCGTTAAGACTTCCACAGCGTTCGTATCGGCGTTTGCCGGCAATGTCTTTTCTATGCCCTCCTCATCCCAATAGGTGAGGAATGTGGGAATGCCACGTTCGCCGGCCGAATTAAATGTTGCAATGAGATCACGGAAAGCCAGCAAATAGGGTAGACTTTCTTGCTGCGTATCCAGTTTGTAAGCGGCAATTAGCGATTCGATCAGTTCAGCGAGAGGGAGTTGAGCCAAACTGTCCCATACGGCGCACAGCCCATCAGGAAGTACGCTGGTCAGCTGTTGGGGCGTGGATGCCTTGATCCGCAGCCATTCGTCAGGAGGAATGGCCTCAAGACCATGCACTCGACGATATAGGTGTACGCAGTTAGCACGATATAAGGCCGCGTCGGCCGTTTTGGTCACCATTGCCCGCAGTGTGTTTATCAGCAATCGAACGGCGGGGCTGTTTACGAGTGCCAGTGCGTCGCCCGATATCACGTCAAAGAACAGCTCAGCTTCTCTTTGTCTTTCAAGTACGTATTGGATAATTTCCCGGGCTTCACCATTGGTACGAACGAGAATACCGATTTGGGATGGCTGGTATACGCCTGATGATATCCAATGGAATAAAGTTTCCGACAACCGCGAGAGCGCCTCGTCCTTTACAGCTTGGAGACGGTGATTATTACGGGTTACCTCAATGAAAGCGACTTCTATAGAGCCACCCTCCTTTTTTGGTGCATTGACGGGCATACGCTGTTCGGCATCACTGTACGCTCGAATAATGGTGTCATGGTTGCCCGACGGAATCCACCAATTATCATATTGTTCCTCCCCCAATTGGCTTAAAATTTTATCGTTGAGGCGTTTCTGGAGCCAATTTGGTGCGTATTTATACAACAAGTTGTTGAACGATACAATACGTTCGTAGCTTCGGAAATTGACCTCGAGTGTTTCGTTTTGGACGAGCGACTGGGTATTCCTACTGTTAAAAGCTGTTGCAATCTGACGCTCGGCTTGATCAAGCAATATACGCCAGTCGCCGTTGCGCCAGCGGTAAATGCTTTGTTTAACATCACCAACAATGAGATGTTCAGTACGTTGGCCGCTGGCGTTACCCATCGCGTTAATGAGCAAGGGCCGAAGATTATCCCACTGCTTTTTAGACGTGTCCTGAAATTCGTCAAATAAAAAATGTTTAAACCTGTTGCCAGTTTTTTCCCAGATGAAGGTTGGATCGCCCGATTCGCTGATGCCAATATTTCGAAGCAAGATCTGTGCGTCGCTAATCAGCTGTGCTCCGTTTTCTTTACGCCACGCAGCGAGTAAGGTGCTCATCTCCTTAAGTAAACGTAGGTAATAGAGATTTTCTTCAATTGCTTTTGCCAGATAGTACTCGCCACTATACGAAGTGTAGTGCGCATATAGCTGCTCGAGTACCGGGTTTAATGCTTCATATAAGACAGTTAAATTACCGGTAAGTCCTCCTTTTCGCCAGTTTTCAGGTGCATGAATATATTTTTGCAGTTTCGTGATCGCTTGGTGTGGATCTTGAGCAGAAAAAGTGTGCAACTTTCCAAGTGGGTTCTGTGATTTGCCCGTCAAGTCGGACATGTCGACATTCGACGCTTTGAATATACTGCTGGCAGTTTTCAACAGCGCCTCGAATTTTTCTTCGAACTCTGCGGTTGCGGTTTTGCAGTATTTATTTAAGCTGTTGAAAAGCGTTTCTTGGGGAATATGGCTTACCGCTTTGTCGAAATCCTGAAAATCTTCTTTAAAAATTTCTGAGGCTAGACTGCTCAAGGCCCATCTATAGTTCCAGTTTTCATCTTTGTCAATTTTTCCCTTGGCAAAGTCAGTTATCCATTGTAGAAGATCCGGTCTCTTATCCAGCATGCGGTTAAGGCGTAATACGAGATCCGCTTTCACCTTCTTAATATTCATTTCCAACCTATAACCGGAGTCTATTCCAAGTTCGAATGTAAAGTTTCGAATAATTCGCTGTGTGAATCCATCAATGGTTGTTACGGAGAATCGACTATAGTCGTGTAAAATTTTTCGGTATATGGTTGCCGCTTGTAACTTCAGCGAAGCAGCGTCAAGATGGGGCAATGCATTAAGTAGGAGTTCACGATAGCCGTCGGCTTTGTCGGTCTTTTCTCTATCTCCGTTGGCAAGTGCTTCCAGCACTTCCATAATCCGGCTTTTCATTTCTGCAGTAGCCTTGTTGGTGAAGGTTACAGCTAATATTTCCCGGTATTTGTTAGTTCCCGAGAACAAAAGAGTCAAATAGTGCGCCGTGAGGTTAAAGGTTTTTCCGGATCCAGCTGACGCCTTTAGTATTCTAAGAGGAGGAACGGCAGACATAGTTATATTTTATGACGTGAAGATAGGCATAATTCAAGGCTTATGCCAACTCCTTCGCCAAACGATTTGATACGGCCACGGCGATACGCCTGCACGCAGGCGCGACAACCTTATGATCCCCCCTTAACGGATAAGGGGCGGAAGCGGATAGCCCGTTATTGTCCGTTCACTGGGATAAGTAGCTACTATCCTCCGTCCGTTTTCTTATCATTACCAGGTTGAGAATATGAAGGTGGGTCACTCGCCGGAAATGTTTGCTCAATCTCATCGTCAATCTCGCGCTCCCGTTTTTTTATCTTTTCGGCTTCTTCGTGCTTCTCCGCTGCTGATTTTTTATCGGTATTCATGGGCCTTTATTTTTCCCTATTATGGCTTGTAACCATGTAGGTTCTTTTGGTAAGAAACAATACGCAGCCTGTTATGTTTGAAAAATCCGTTTATTTTTCAATTGTTAATTTTACGGTATCGATAGGATTGAATCGACTGCCAGGCTGGTTGATAGTGGTACATGTCGTGTCGGCGATGATGCTTACCTGCTTTTTTGTTGCGTTGACCGGGCGCGAAAGGTTTCGCAGATTTTGTTCCGGTGATTTTTTTCGCTTTACCCGGCGGCAATCCATGCCTTCCCTTACCAGTGGAATAAGAATAACTTGTGCACGCAGAAAGCGATGCGGTAATAATTAACAAAGTCGTGTATGTGATAAGCGTCTTCATTCCCGATATTCATTTGAATGCTTATCAATACAATAATAGGGCCAGTTCAGACGATCTGTCTTCGTTGTCTCATTTGATGGTCCAACGAATAAGGGCCCGAACCGACGATAAAGAAAGTAATAAGCAGGGCGAGCACAACCAATGACGCCCACAGCTCTGAATTAAGAAACGTAAAGCCCTTCGGCAAATTAACTAAGAATACGGCGCCTATGAGAATCGGCAATTGCACGCCAACGGCAACGCGAGTCAACAATCCGATCGCAATCAGGATTCCACCGACAAGATGAGCAAAAGCGATGTAATGCACGGCCGCCCACGTATAGAGCTCCGGTATGCGGGTATTTTGCAGTAAAATCCGCAGCGATTCCGTGTTTCCGAGAAATGTAGCGCCCCTCAAAAAAATGGCTATTCCGAGTATAACTCGAAGTACGTCTAACCAACGGGGATGATGTCTGTCGCCCCAATGTTCGATTTTTTGAATGAGATTCATAACGACCTCCTTCTTATAGATATAATCATAAAACAAAAAAAGCCTGCTTTTTGTTTAAGCAGGCTCCCTTGTATTGGACGTTTATTTTTTATTATTTATTTTTTAATATACATAACCTCTTTGACAGCCTTCACAACGCGCTCGATGTTTGGAAGTGCCGCCTGCAGTAATGTTGGAGCGTAGGGAAGCGGCACGTCCGCCGAAGTGATTCGAACAACCGGAGCGTCGAGGTAATCGAATGCGTCGCGTTGCACTTTGTAGGCGAGTTCTGACGATATGGAAGCCAGCGGCCACGCCTCTTCTACGATTACCAAACGATTGGTCTTCTTTACCGAATTGACAATTGTGCCATAGTCAATTGGCCGAACCGTGCGCAAGTCGATCAAGTCAACATCAATGCCTTCTTTGCTGAGCTCTTCAACGGCCGGCTGCACCACACGCGGAAGCATCTTGCCAAATGTAACGATGGTGACATCGTTTCCTTCCTTTACCGTGTGTGCTTTGCCAAGATCTAGATAATACTCTTCTTCGGGTACATTGCCTTTGTCACCATACATGACCTCAGACTCCATAAAGATCACGGGATCTGGGTCGATGATAGATTGCTTCAGCAAGCCCTTCGCGTCATATGGATTAGATGGAACGACAACCTTAAGACCTGGGGTATTGGCGTACCAATTCTCAAAGTTTTGAGAGTGCTGGGCCGCAAGCTGTCCTGCATTGCCAGTTGGTCCCCGAAACACAATGGGTATGGGAAACTGCCCGCCACTCATGGAATACATTTTTGCGGCAGCATTAATCACCTGATCGATCGCCACCAACGAAAAGTTGAACGTCATAAACTCAATGATCGGCTTGAGGCCATTCATAGCCGCACCGACGCCAATGCCTGCGAAGCCGAGCTCAGCAATGGGCGTATCAATAACGCGCTTCGGCCCGAACTCGTCCAGCATACCTTGGCTAACTTTATAAGCGCCATTGTATTCTGCCACTTCCTCGCCCATCAAGAATATCTTTTCGTCTTTGCGCATTTCTTCGCTTAATGCTTCGCGAAGCGCTTCCCTGAATTGTATTTCTCTCATTAGTTGCACGGTGTCAATTTTCGTACGCAAAACTACTACAAAAAGTTGAGATTTTTGAATGCTTTTGTATTAGAAAGCTAACGAACAATTCTTGCCTGTTGGTTAATAAAGTTTGTCAACCAGCGGTTGAGACTATCTATCGCCAACGGTATTTTCCACTTGCTTTTATCGCGTCGTTCTACATAATTTGAGATAGCCCGAACCTGTGCTGCCGGAATACCCGCCTGTTTAGCAGCATAATACACCGCGGCGCCTTCCATGCTCTCCGTATCTGGTCGAATTCGTTCTATGATTTCTGCGATCGCTTGTTCGTCTCCGTGTACACGGTTTACCGTAATTCCCGTGCATTGGCGTAGTTCGCCGAATGGAGCACAGGCCGTACCGGTTGTAGAAAACCTATTGCTGGTTAATCCCAACGCTTCACTGTCTATAAATTGATCTCCGTCTTCGGCCCCGAGTTCTGAAAGGATGTCGGTATGTACGAATATCACCTCACCCAGCGGGATGTCGCGATTAAAACTGCCAGCGATGCCGACGTTGAGTACCAGATCGTAGTGACCCGATGCCAGCTGTTTCCCTAGTGCATATGCCGCGGCTACCATCCCGACCCCGGTGATAGCCACGTCGGCGTTGGAGCGCTGCCCGACAGGCAATCTCAGAAAGGGCGCTATTTCTATTTCGGTAGCTGCAGCGATTAATATACGTTCCATGTTCTTGTAAGCGAATGTACGAAAAAAGGCGTCTAAAATTACTACTTTTGTTCATGCGTCACCTTCGGCTTCTTCTTCTTCCCTTTTCGCTTGTGTACGGCATTATCGTATGGTTGCGGAACCTGTTCTACGATTGTGGGTGGTTGAAACAGACCGTGTTTGACGTTCCTGTCATTGTGGTGGGCAATCTCGCGGTCGGCGGTACAGGCAAAAGTCCAATGGTTGAATACCTTATTCGGATGCTAGTCAATGATTATCAGGTTGCGACGCTTAGCCGCGGATACGGCCGTACTTCACGCGGATACCGTGAAGTGTATGTCGAGGATACTGCAGAACTTACGGGCGACGAGCCCCTTCAATTCAAACGGAAATTCCCGGAAATAACGGTAGCCGTATGTGAGGATCGGGTGGAAGGCGTGCGTAAGTTAGTTGGACTTGGACATGAGGTAATCCTGTTGGACGATGCCTATCAGCACAGAGCGCTCAGACCAGGGCTGTCTTTGCTGCTTTTCGACTATCACAGTGTACTTCGTTATAGGTGGTTGTTGCCAGCTGGCAATTATCGGGACTGGTTTGCCGCCCGGAAACGCGCCGACATCCTGGTTGTCACGAAGACCCCTGCGGGGACAACTGCTAGGGCTAGGCGTGTTGTTCGCCAGCGGTTAGCTTTTAATCAAGAAGTACCCGTTTTGTTTGGAGGTATCAATTACGGTGAGTTGACCCCCTTGCTGTCCAATGCATCAAGCGCGGCGGTGCTTTCTAAACGGACGTCTGTGCTTTTGGTAACCGGAATTGCTAATCCGCGGCCGTTGTATGACTACCTCGCCCCACAGGTAAACGAACTAATTCATTTATCCTATGGAGACCACCATCCGTATACATCGGACGACGTAGCGCACATTAAGTACCGGTTTGACGCAATACCCAATAATAAAAAGCTTATTGTTACCACGGAGAAAGATAGCCAGCGGCTTTTGAGTGGACCATACCCAGAAATGCTTGACGGATTGCCCATTTACATAGTACCTATCCAAATGACGTTTGCTGATGAGGACGCTCGCCTAGTTTGCGACCGGGTGCTGGCGTATGTACGAAGTGGTAGGTGAAGAAGCAGCTTCCATGTTTCTGCACTTGAAAATAAAGGTTATTTTCGTTGTCATGAAAGACGAAAAGCCCCGACTCGCCATCGACATGGATGAGGTTTTAGCTGATACACTTCGGAAATTTCTGACCCTATATAACCGTGACTTCGGTATTGCAGTTGATGTTCATCAAGAGCCTGGCAAGGAACTACACGAAAACCTACCGGATAACATCAATAAGCAGTGGGAAATTTATATTCATGAAAAAGGTTTTTTCCGCGATATTCCACCTATGCCCGATGCTGTGGAGGTAGTGAGAGCATAGCAGTCGAGGTATAACGTGTATGTAGTGTCAGCTGCTATGGAATTCCGCAATTCGCTGGAGGACAAATACGATTGGCTTCAGGAGTATTTTCCGTTTATCCACTGGACGCATATCCTATTTACGGGGGAAAAAATTATCTCTGCGGATATCCTAATCGACGACCGGATCAAGAACCTGGCCGATTTCCAAGGTCGTAAGCTATTGTTTTCATCACCACACAACATGTTGATTACGGGATATGAGCGGGTGAATAGTTGGGGAGAAATAAAAACGTTGCTGCTTCCTTAACCGGCTTTTAATTTCTTTTGGATGTCCTGTACATAAGACTTGAACTTCTTGTCCGTCTCGATCAGATCTTCTACCGTCTGACAGGCGTATATGACTGTGGAATGGTCCCTGCCGCCGAAAAAGGCGCCGATGGACTTTAATGAGGTTTTTGTGTGGTTTTTTGCCAAATACATGGATATCTGTCGCGCCTGTACAATTTCGCGTTTCCTCACCTTGGATTTCACCATTTCGACCGGTACTTCAAAGTAATCGCATACTAATTTTTGAATGTAATCCATGGAAATTTCACGGTGCGTATTCTGAATGAAATTTTTCAGCATCGACTTCGCAAGGTTGAGATCAATCTCTTTCTTATTCAGTGTAGCCTGGGCAAGCAGGGATACCATAGCCCCCTCTAACTCCCGTACGCTGTTGTCGATCTGGTTGGCGACATATTCGATGACATTTTCGGGCAATTCAATACCATCGGTATACATCTTCTTTTTAAGTATAGCCATACGCGTTTCTAGGTCGGGTGCTTGAATATCCGCAGACAGCCCCCATTTAAAACGGCTCAGCAAACGCTCTTCTAATCCCGCCAAGTCTTTTGGAGGTTTGTCCGAAGTAAGGATGATTTGCTTGCTTGATTGATGCAGGTGGTTAAAAATGTGGAAGAAAATATCCTGCGTGCGTTCCTTGCCGGCAAAGTTATGTACGTCATCCATGATGATCACGTCCATTGCCTGGTAAAAATTGACAAAATCGTTGATGGTGTTATTCTTCAGTGAATCTACAAACTGTTGGCAAAACTTTTCACAGGATACGTAAATTACCAATTTGTCGGGAAGGGTGCGTTTTATTTCGTTGCCAATCGCTTGAGCGAGGTGTGTCTTGCCAAGTCCAACTCCACCATAAATCATTAATGGATTAAAGGACGTACCCCCTGGCTTGCTAGCTACGGCAAAGCCGGCCGACCGTGCGAGGCGATTACATTCGCCCTCTATAAAATTATCGAATGTGTAATGTTGATTGAGTTGCGGATCTACCTGTAGTTTTTTGAGCCCAGGTATGACAAACGGATTTTTTATATCCTTATTTAAAGCGACAGGGACGGGGATTGATTGCCTTTTAGCTTCGGCCCCGTTGCCGCTAGAGGGAATGTTTGTCGTATAAGGGTTGCTTGTCGATGACTTCTCTACGACGATATTATACTCAAGACGCCCGTTTTCGCCGAGATGTTTTTTTATCGTCTTTCGAAGCAAGCCAACATAGTGCTCCTCCAGCCATTCGTAAAAAAATAAACTGGGTACTTGAATGGTCAAAACGTTGCCTTCCAGGCGTACGGCTTGAACGGGCTCAAACCAGGTCTTATAACTTTGTGCCGGGATATTGTCTTTGATGATTTGCAGACAACTATTCCATACGCTTGTGCTCGTTTTTTCCATTCGTTAATTCTTAATAAATTGATTTACAGAAGATGACTGCGGGAGTGTTGGTAACTTCTCCGTGAAACGAAGATGATAAAAAAATATCACCTAAAAAATTAAAAGTTAAAAAATCAGTTAATTGTTTGTGGCACAATCAATTATGTCAAAAATCGAGCAAGAAAACCATCTTTTTTTCTTGGCATAAAAAATTTTCAACACGTCCCATTTTAGACCGTATTTTTCTGCTTTCGCCGGGTCGCAGCCCACCAATTTACACCCAGTACCAACGCCACAATTAGTAAACCACCAAGCTCCCGTGTTTCTTCAATCCAAGGTTTGTCTGCTTTCATGCTCTGCACCAAATCGCTCGTGTGATGATGCTGATACCAATCCGTCACGCCTCCCCGCAGAAAGAGAAGATAGCCCGCGTAAATCAGGCAGACCACGATGCCGAGCTGGTATGCCTTTGGCATGTATCGGTTGCCGATAGCGAGGTAACAAAGTATGGCACCATATAAATAGATAGGGATCCAGATGTACGGATCAGTATCGTTGTACTGCAACACCGCGCTGACGAGAAACAGCAAACAAAAAATGATATTGAAAATTTTCATAGCATCCGTTTAAGTATTCAACAACCTTTTGATTCAGACTCGTATTTCTTAACGCCTGGTTCGGTAGTATACAGACCTTCGTGGTTGCTCCAGCTAATTGGTTGTTAAAGGCTATTCCGTTGATCAGCACGTGCCCTTAAACCAAAGGTACAAGAAGCAACAATAAAAAGAAAACAAAATTTTTAAACCTTTTTTACACATTTTGTTGTTTTGCTGCAAAGATGTGCAAGGGAGTGCTTGAGCTCATCAGGCCGAGAAGACATCCCCGAACCTGAACTTGGGTGATACCAGCGCAGGGACATATACATCAGTACAAGCTAAGTTTGTGCGGTCCCTTGCCGACTATGGTCGGTAAGGGTCTTTTTGTTCACCGTTGATTAAATAGCTTCGTATGCGCTGAGCGGGGGGCAGGCACAGATCAACATGCGATCCCCGTGTGAATCGTTGACGCGCGCCACTGATGGCCAAAATTTATGTTCGCGTACAAAGGACAGGGGGAATGCCGCCTGCGACCGCGTATATGGTCGACCCCAGTCATCCGCACTCACCATCTCGGCTGTATGGGGAGCCAGTTTCAACGGATTTTGAGTTAGGTCGCTGTCGCCACTTTCAATCGCAGCTATTTCCTGCCGGATAGCAATCATAGCGTCGCAGAAACGATCCAACTCCGCCTTCGATTCCGATTCCGTCGGCTCTACCATGAGGGTGCCGGCAACCGGGAATGAGACCGTTGGGGCATGGAAGCCGTAATCCATAAGTCGTTTTGCAATGTCAGTCACTTCGATGCCGACCGATTTAAATGTTCGGCAATCTAAAATCATTTCGTGGGCGCAACGTCCATTTGCTCCGGCGAACAACACCGGATAATGACTCTCGAGACGTTTTTTGATATAGTTTGCATTCAAAATAGCGTATTTGGTCGCATTGGTGAGCCCCCTACTACCCATCATGGCGATATACGCGTGGGCGATTAACAGGATCGAGGCTGACCCCCATGGTGCCGCTGATACGGCGCCGATTCCCTGTGCACCGCTGACGGGCACGACGGCGTGGCCCGGCAGGAATGGGGTTAAGTGAGAAGCGACACCGATTGGCCCCATACCTGGTCCGCCACCACCATGTGGAATGCAAAACGTTTTATGCAAATTAAGGTGACAGACATCTGCGCCAATGCGTCCGGGGCTGGTGAGACCTACCTGTGCATTCATGTTAGCCCCGTCCATATATACCTGTCCGCCGTGCTGATGTACGACCTCACAGATTTCGACGATCGGCTCTTCGAAAACCCCGTGCGTGGATGGATAAGTCACCATCAGCGCGGCAAGATGCTCGGCATGGGCTTCGGCTTTAACACGTAGATCCGGGATGTCGATGTTCCCTCGATCGTCGCATTTAACAACTACCACTTGCATGCCAGCCATAGTAGCCGATGCGGGATTGGTGCCATGTGCGGAGGCCGGGATGAGAACGACATTACGGTGACCCCCGCCCCTACTTTCGTGGTAGGCGCGAATTACCAAGAGTCCGGCATACTCTCCCTGTGCACCCGAATTCGGTTGGAAACTGACCTTGGCAAATCCGGTTATCTCACTCAGCCATTCGTCCAATTCGTTGATAATGTGCATGTAGCCGCCGATTTGGTCGGCGGGAGCAAAGGGGTGTATGGCGCTAAACTGGGGCCACGTGAGGGGCGCCATTTCCGTGGTTGCATTGAGCTTCATGGTACAGGAGCCCAGCGGAATCATGGAATGGCAAAGCGAGAGATCTTTGGTTTCCAATGCCTTGATATACCGCAACATTTCATGCTCAGAATGATACTGATTAAACACCGGGTGGCTCAAGTATCCCGAAGTGCGCTGCAACGTTTTCGGAATACAAGGCGTTACTGTAGCTTCTAGGCCGGTTAGATCGACGTCGTTTAAGGTTCTTCCCTTCAGCTTAGCAAAAATACGGACCAGGGTGACTACGTCTTCATAGGTTGTTTCTTCATCAAGTGCTATTCCGGCAGTGTGGTCTTCATAATAGAGATTTATATCGTTGTTTAACGCCTCGGCACGGAGCGGTCCGGCCAGCTCACCGAGTTCTACCCGAAGTGTATCGAAATATGTAGCGTTGTGCTGATCGTAGCCTAACTGCTTCAACGCACCGTCCAATAAGACGGTCAGGTGATGTATACGGCTGGCAATGTTCCGCAGTCCTGCAGGGCCGTGGTATGCGGCATAGAATCCGGCCATTATGGCCAATAGTGCCTGAGCGGTACAAATGTTTGATGACGCTTTGTCTCTTCGGATGTGCTGTTCACGTGTTTGTAGCGCCATGCGTAACGCATAGTTACCCATCGCATCCACTGAAACACCAATCAAGCGGCCGGGTATATTTCGCTTGTATGCCTCTTTCGTCGCAAAGTAGGCGGCGTGCGGCCCGCCAAATCCCATAGGAATCCCAAAGCGTTGAGTACTGCCTACTACAACGTCTGCTCCCCATTCACCGGGAGGTGTTAGCAGCGTCAGACTCAATAGGTCCGCCACGGCACATACGGTCACGCCCTGTTCTCGAAATTGTGCAGAAACCGACCGGTAATCGGAAATACTTCCGTCAGCTGCCGGATACTGAACCAGCACCCCGAAAGTGAATTCGTCAACAGGCGCAGTGGTAATATCGCCTATGATAATTTCGATGCCATAAGATCTGGCTCGAGTTTGGAGAACGTCGAGGGTTTGAGGAAAAACATTATCAGAAACCAGATACTTATTTGCGGCTTTCTGTTTACGAAGGCCATACTGCATAAACATTGCTTCCGCAGCTGCCGTCGCTTCATCGAGCAATGAAGCGTTGGCAATTTCCATTCCGGTGAGGTCGATGACCATAGTTTGGAAATTGAGCAGTGCCTGTAAACGTCCCTGAGCTATTTCTGCCTGATAGGGTGTGTACTGTGTATACCAGCCGGGATTTTCAAAAACATTGCGCTGGATGACACCCGGCAAGACGGTCCCATAGTATCCCTGGCCGATAAAAGATTTAAATACCCGGTTCTTATCTGCAATCGTCTTTATTTTTTTTTGGTAAGCGGTCTCGCTCAGCGCCGCGGGAAGGTCCAACGGCTCCGCTATCCGAATGGATGCAGGCAGCGTTTCGTCGATTAGCTGATCAAGGTCTGTCACACCCACGATCTCAAGCATGGTGAGCGTGTCAGAGGCGCTGGGTCCTATGTGGCGGTTTTGGAATTTTTCCTGGAAATGTATTTTGCTCATGGGATATTTTCGTAACCCCGTCCTTCCTTCCGGCGTGGGTGTGTACCCTGGGTTTTTACCAGAAAGCAAACGAGTTATTTTGCGGCTGCAAAGATAGTGATTTTGCGGCTGCGAATGAAGAGGCCGGAACTTTTGAGAATTCCGCAATCCGAATTGGTTTTGGCTTTCCTGTTGTTAACCGTCAATGGTATTTTTTAGGAGCCTGAAATATTGAAGAACTTAAAGGGAATGGGTACTTGTTTTGATCTACCTCTGACTTAGTCTAAATTCAACAAAAAGGCGGCCCGTATACGAGGCCGCCTCAAATGACTATAGGACAGGACCTGCGCGTCTTAAGCGAGAATCCGTACGGGCTCTTCCAGCAACGATTTCAGCGTCTGCAGGAATGCGGCACCCGTTGCCCCGTCTACGACACGGTGATCACAGCTAAGGGTAAGCTTCATGATATTGCCTGGCACGACAGTACCATTTTTAACTACTGGTACTTGTTGTATACCGCCAACTGCGAGGATACAGGCGTCCGGAGGATTAATAATGGCTGTAAACTGATCTATGCCAAACATGCCCAAGTTGGATACCGTGAAGGTAGACCCTTCCCAGTCGGCAGGTTGTAATTTCTTCGCTTTGGCCCGCTGGGCAAAATCTTTAACTTCGGCTGAAATGTGAGAAAGACTCTTGCCGTCTGCGAACCGCACTACAGGAACCAAAAGGCCATCCTCCACCGCTACCGCCACGCCCACGTTTACATGCTCGTTATAACGTATCTTATCGCCCAACCAAGAGGCATTAACTGCTGGATGTTGCTTCAGCGCGACCGCCGCAGCCTTAATTACAAGGTCATTATATGAAACTTTTAGCGGCGCAACTTCATTGATTTTCGTGCGGGCTGCGATGGCGCTGTCCATGTCGACCTGGATCGTCAGGTAAAAATGAGGTGACGTAAACAGGCTTTCTGATAGTCGGCGTGCGATGGTTTTGCGCATCTGGGTTACAGGCTTCTCGGTATATCGTTCTTCGCCGACGTATTGAGGTATGTTGATCGTAGCCGTACCTGCAGCCGCCTCTTTTGTGGAGGCGCGCGCTTCCGGTTTAGCGGTCGGCGTATAGGCTTCGACGTCCTTCTTTACAATACGTCCACCCTCGGCTGAACCTTTAATCTCATTGAGGTTGATGCCTTTTTCCTTTGCAATTTTACGTGCAAGTGGAGAGGCTTTCACGCGTGAATCATCCGCCGATGCCGGCGCGGATTCCGACTGCTGTGAGACCGGAGCGTCTGCGGTCGCTTTTACTTCGGTCGCCTTTTCTGTTTTCTGCGGCTTTTCTTTTTTCTGTTTCAGTAAGGGCGTCACGTCGGTACCTTCTTTACCAACAATAGCTATGATATCGTTTACCTTGGCTGCCTGTCCTTTTTCTACCCCAACATACAGCAACGTGCCTTCGGCGTATGCTGTAACTTCCATAGTGGCCTTGTCGGTCTCAACATCAGCAATGACGTCGTCACTCTTTATCGTATCACCAACTTTAAAGTGCCAATCGGCAATCACACCCTCGGTCATGGTGTCGCTTAGCAATGGCATAGTAATGACCGTCGCGCCAAGTGATTCGGCAGTCACCTCCTCGCCGTTTTCCGATTCTTCTGCATCGACAACGCCAGCGTCAGCCGCTTCTGCTTCTTCTGTATCGTCTTCCTTCGTTGAGTTTTCTCCATTTAAGAGCGCCTGGTAATCTTCCCCTTCTTCACCCAATACGGCGATCACAGCATCGACTGGCACTGCCTCTCCCTCTTTAGGACCTATATAGAGCAGTGTGCCTTCCTGATAAGATTCGAAATCCATGGTCGCCTTGTCGGTTTCGACTTCTGCAATTAAATCGCCCGAACTGACTTTGTCGCCTACTTTTTTGTGCCATTTCGCAATCACCCCTTCGGTCATGGTGTCGCTCATTTTTGGCATTTTTACTACTTCAGCCATGTGCTATTGTGGTTATTCTGTTATAAACGTTCGTTAATCGCTCAATCGACAATAAATGGGTAATCCGCCTGTACGTATACATCTTTGTATAGCTCTTCCGGTTCGGGATAAGGGGATTCTTCCGCAAACTTAACACACTCGTCGATTGTCTTTTTGACTTCTGACTCGACTTCGGCAAACCAAGCTTCATCCGCATATTTCTTCTCAGCGATAGCCGCTTTGGTTGTGATAAGCGGATCACGGCCTTTATATTCTTCGAGCTCTTCCTTGGTACGGTATTTTGCAGGATCCGACATGGAGTGTCCTTTATAACGATACGTGCGCATTTCCAGGAAAGTTGGTCCTTCACCATTCCGGGCACGCTGTACGGCTTCGTCCATGGCGTTATGCACGGCAACTACGTCCATTCCGTCTACAGGAGCACTGGGCATGTCAAAACCTAGTCCCATTTTGTAAATGTCTTGCATATTAGTTGTGCGGGCCACAGACGTGCCCATGGCATAACCGTTATTTTCGCAGACAAAAATTACGGGCAGTTTCCAAAGCATCGCCATATTCAGCGTCTCGTTAAAAGCACCCTGACGTACCGCCCCGTCGCCCATATAGCACACGCATACGTTGTCGGTGCCATTATACTTTTCGGCGAATGCGATTCCGGCGCCCAGTGGTATTTGTCCACCGACTATCCCGTGCCCACCCATAAACTTATGTTCTTTGCTGAAGAAATGCATTGAACCACCTTTTCCTTTGGAACAGCCGGTAGCCTTGCCGAACAACTCAGCCATGGCGGCATTTGCCGATACGCCTTTTGCAATAGCGTGCGCATGATCTCGGTAAGCGGTAATTAGCGAATCCTGAGGCCCCAGTACCGACATTGTTCCCGCTACTACAGCCTCCTGACCAATGTACAGGTGGCAGAATCCCCTTATTTTTTGCTGTCCATATAATTGCCCCGCCTTTTCTTCAAATTTGCGCATGAGTAGCATGGACTTATACCACTCTAAATAAGTTTCTTTGGTGATCGGTGTCGAACTCATTTCCAAGTTTTAGAATGTCATTTTTTTTCGTAGGCAAACTTAGATAAAATTGTTGTGATATGCAATCGCCGCCGGTCCACGATCGCAAAGCTTTTTGCTTCGGAGCTTAATTTTATTATCTTTAAGTACTTTAACGTTTTGATGGAATGCCAAAGAAAACCGATCGCTTTGCGCCGTATTGTTCGGCTGGTTATCGCCATGTTTTTTTGTTCGGCCTTTGTCGCCATCGAGGACGACCTGTTTCGGCTTAGCAAAAACTTGGATATATTTTCCTCAGTTTACCGGCAGGTTAGCATTAACTATGTAGATGAGACAGATTCGGACAAGCTCATTAAGCGAGCCGTGGAAGCCATGCTTGACGAACTTGATCCCTACACCGAATACGTGCAGGACGCCGATGTGGAAGATTATCGGCTAAAGTATGTGGATACACGATACGGGGGGATCGGTGCGGCTATTTTCGAGCGAGACAATCGCCTGTATGTATCCGCTGTGTATGCCGGATATCCTGTGGCGGGCGCAGGCACCGTAGCGGGGGATGAAATTTTGGCTATTGACGGAAAACCCATGTTTCGAGTTTCCGCAGCTGAAGTGAGTCACCGGTTGAGGGGAAGCGAGGGGAGCCGTATTGTGCTCCGGGTAAGGCATGCGGCAGATGGCCAGCTGGAGGACGTGCCGCTAATCCGGGAAATAGTGCGGCAGCCAAACGTGACTCACTTCGAACTGCTAAATCATGGTGTGGGTTATATCAAACTCGATAAATTTTTGGAGCAATCGTCCGAGGAATTGAAAGCAGCACTGGAGGCACTCAAGGTCAAGGGGTGACTTAATGGATTAATCCTTGATCTTCGGGATAACGGCGGTGGCATTTTACGGGAAGCGGTAAATATTGTTACTTTATTCGTGGATCGCGGTGAGCTGGTTGTAAGCCAGAGAGGCAGAAACGTCTCCAAGAACCGAAGCTACCGTACCCTTAAGGAACCCCTAGCGCCCGACGTCCCGTTGGTCGTATTGATTAATCGTCATTCGGCGTCTGCTGCCGAAATTGTGGCCGGGGCGTTGCAAGATATGGACCGTGCGGTGATTGTCGGCGAGCCCAGCTTTGGAAAGGGGCTTGTGCAGCAAACGTTCAGTGTGCCCTACAACAATCTGGTAAAGGTGACAGTGGCACGGTATTATACTCCTGCTGGCCGATGCATTCAGGCGGTAGACTTTGTTCACAAAGATAGCAGCGGCCGTTATACCCGATTCTCGGACTCTGCAGTCCATGCTTTCCGTACCAGGGCGGGGCGGATCGTTTACGATGGGACTGGTATCTATCCGGATGTAGCGGTGACACGCAAACCCCTTAGCTGTTTTACACAACGACTGCTGTCGGAGCACCTGGTTTTCGATTTTGCAACGGAGTTTTGGTCAACTCATGAACGCATATCGGAGGCCGCTGAGTTCGCAGTTGACGAAAAGCTATATGCGGCTTTTGCTCGGTTTCTTGAGCGACGTGGATTTCATGATTCGACCGACGCCGACCGGCTATTGCAACGGGTGAAAGTTCGGGCAAGGGCTGAGGCGCAGCCCGAAAGCGTGCTGCAAAAGGTAGACCTGCTTGCAAATGCTTGGCGTTTTTTTGATAAGAACGATTTAGATCTCTATCGTGATGAAATTAATGAAGTGCTTGGCGCCGAGATTGTATCCCGCTACCATCATGAGGAGGGAAGGAGGGTGTTTTCCATGCAACACGATTCCCAATTGAATGGCGCACTTGAACTCTTAAGATCACCCACAAAAGCATATTACGGTATCCTGTCGGGTGAGGGTGAGTACAAAGTGATTGGCAGTCCGGGAACGATATTAGCGGGTGCCATTCGCACCTCTTCAATGCCGAACCGTTGAATCGCCGCGCGTTGTTTTCCAGCCTTTAGTGCCCGCCTATTGCGTAATAGATGAACCCAAGTTTTGCAAGGTCCGTTTCGGTGAGTAATTTTCTGCCGTCAAACACGAACGCGGGTTTGACCATCTGATCTTTGATGCGCTGCCAGTCGTATGTTTTAAACTCATCCCATTCGGTAAGTACGGCAACGGCGTGAGCGTGTTGGGCGGCAGCATAGGGGTCATTCACCACGGTGACCAAGCGGCGGTTTTCCTCCGCACTCCGCGTAGCCAGATAATCCAGGTCACGGTAGATCTGCTCGGCTGATACCTTGGGGTCGTATACGGTGATCTCGGCCTGTTCATTCAGCAGGGCATCAGCCACGTAGATCGCTGCCGATTCCCTGGTGTCGTTGGTATCCTTCTTGAACGCCCAGCCATAAAATACAATTTTCTTTCCCGATACGGTGTTGTACAGCGTCTGCACGATGTTGTCGGCAAAGCGCCGTTTCTGGTGGTCGTTCATCAGGATAACCTGCTCCCAGTAGTCGGCCACCTCCTGCAATCCATAGCTGCGGGCGATGTAGACCAGGTTGAGGATATCCTTCTGGAAGCATGAGCCCCCGAAACCCACCGAGGCTTTTAGGAACTTGGACCCGATACGGCTGTCTGTGCCGATGGCGCGTGCCACCTCCTCTACATTGGCACCCGTCTTTTCGCAGAGTTCCGAGATGGCATTAATAGAGGACACACGCTGGGCCAGGAAGGCATTGGCTGTGAGCTTGGACAGCTCCGATGACCACAGGTTGGTGGTCAGGATGCGGCTGCAATCAACCCACCGGCTATAAATCGATACCAGGGCCTCCACAGCCTCGGCGTTTTCTCCGCCAATCAGCACCCGGTCTGGATGATGCAAATCCTGTATGGCCGTCCCCTCGGCTAGGAATTCGGGATTGGACAGGATGTGAAACTTCACGCCGTTGCCGGTGTTGTGCAGTATGTTGCCCAACGCTTCGGCGGTACGCACCGGCAGGGTAGACTTCTCCACGATGATTTTGTCGTCTCTGGCCACAGAGGCAATCTGCCGGGCACAGAGCTCGATATACTTCAGGTCGGCCGCCATGCCGCGCCCTTTACCGTATGTTTTGGTGGGCGTATTGACAGAAATGAACACCATCTGTGCCTCGTCGATGGCTTTTTCGATGTCGGTCGAGAAAAAAAGGTTGCGCCCACGGGCTTCGCCAACAACCTCGGCAAGCCCTGGTTCATAGACCGGAAGCTTCGAAAGATCCCCATCATTCCACGCCGCTATACGAGCCTCGTTAATGTCCACTATCGTGACCCGGATATCCGGACACTTCTGCGCAATCACCGACATGGTCGGCCCCCCAACATAACCCGCCCCGATGCAACAAATGTTTGTGATGTTCATGCGGCAAATTTAAAAAAATACTTAATTTTACATTGCCAACTACGGAATTGCTTTGATCAAACAGGAGACGGTCGACAAAATACTGGATACAGCCCGGATTGAGGAAGTTGTAGGAGACTTCGTGGATTTAAAAAAAAGGGGCACCTCACTTATCGGTTTATGCCCGTTTCACAACGAAAAGACACCCTCCTTTAATGTCTCCATAAGTAAAGGGATTTACAAATGCTTCGGTTGCGGGGCGGGCGGTGACGCTGTACGTTTTGTAATGGAACTGGAAAAGTACAGTTATCCCGAAGCACTTCGTTATCTGGCAGGTAAATACCATATCGAAATCGAAGAGGCAGAACGGACACCTGAGCAACTCGCCGTCCAAGATCGGAAAGAAAGTTTGCTTGTCGTGACCGGATGGGCAGGTAAGTTTTTTAGGGAATCGTTGTGGGATACCAATGAGGGGCAGACGATCGGACTGAACTACTTTAAGGAACGGGGCTATCGCGAAGACATTATTCAGAAGTTCGAACTGGGATATTCACCTGAGGGATGGACGGCGCTCTACGACGGAGCAATGACCGCAGGGCATAAAACCGAGTTTCTTCAAGCTGCTGGCCTAGTGGTGCGTAAGGATGATGGAAGCGTATACGACCGTTTTCGGGGGCGCGTTATTTTCCCAATTCACAGCCTTACTGGCCGGATCCTCGGCTTTGGCGGGCGTATTCTAAGAACGGATAAGAAGGCAGCGAAATACGTCAACTCCCCGGAAAGTGAAATTTATCACAAGTCAGACGTTCTCTATGGCCTTTATTTTGCCAAAAAAGCCATTGTTGAGGCCGACAACTGTTACCTTGTCGAAGGTTATGCCGATGTGATTTCGATGCACCAAGCGGGTGTGGAAAATGTGGTGTCGTCGTCGGGAACGTCATTGACCGCGGGGCAGATCAGGGCAATTTCCAGGTATACCAAAAACGTGACAATCTTGTACGATGGCGACGACGCGGGCATCAAAGCATCCCTTCGGGGCACCGATATGTTGCTGGAAGAAGGGCTGAATGTCAAGGTGCTCCTTTTTCCCGAGGGCAATGATCCAGACTCTTATGTGCAACGCCACGGCTCGGCAGCGTTTGTAGAGTACATAAATACACAGCAAAAGGATTTTATATTTTTTAAAACCTCGGTATTACTGCGTGACGCAGCCAATGATCCGATAAAACGAGCAGGAGTAATTCACGATGTGGTGAGCAGTATCGCTTTGATCCCGGACGCGATCAAAGCCTCGCTTTTTATTCGGGAATGCAGTACCTTGCTTGACATCGAAGAGGGCATCCTGATCGCTGAACTAAATAAGATCCGGATTGATAAAGCCCGAAAACAAGAGCGGAAGACATCATCGGCGCCGGCGGAATCCCCCCCTCAGGAAATGCCCGGTCCGACTTCGGATACATTAGGCGCTGGGGTTGGGGACGAACCGGAGGGAGCTGCCTTGCAAGAACGCGAGATCGTTCGGATCCTATTGAATTACGGAAATGTGCCTGCAGCTTGGGAATCCAATGGGGACATTCCCGTCGCACCGCTTTTACTCAGCGGAGTGCAGGACGTAACTTTCGATGAACCGGCTTGTCGGTATATTGTCGAGAATTACCAAGAACATATCTCCCGAAATGAGTTGCCCGACGTGCGGCTTTTTGTAAGCCATTCGGATCGAGCGGTATCTGATTTGGCTATTGAACTGTTATCGACAAAATACAGCCTAAGTCCGAACTGGAACGACGAGAAACGTAAGATATATGTCGCTCATGAATCCGAGCGCCTCGAGGACTTGGTGTATCAGTCGATCTATCGCATTAAACGAAAAAAAATAGAAGTTCAACTTTTCCAAATCCGTGAAGCGATCAAGGCTGAGACAGACGAAGCTAATATGGCTGTACTGCTGGCTAATTATCAAAAAATAAAAGAGGTTTCGAAGGTGATTGCCGATAAGCTTGGCACGATCGTAGTAAAGTAATGCAAACGTATCTGCAACACGGTCGGGATGGAGAGCGCATAGCGGTGCAACTATTAAAAGCGCGCGGATATCAGGTGCTCTGTTCGAATTGGCGATATAAACACCTTGAGATCGACGTGATCGCGCGGGAAGGCAATCAGCTGGTTTTTGTTGAAGTAAAGACGCGTTCGAGCGACGCTTTTGGATTGCCTTTTGAGGCGGTCGACTGGAAAAAGCAAGGACGGCTGGCACGGGCCGCCGAACGATATATCGCTGCTCACCAGTATCATGGCGAAATCCGGTTTGATGTTGTGTCCATTTTGTATTCTGAGCGGGATCAGACATATCGAACCCAGCTGATCAAAGATGCGTTTTGGCCGGAATAATCGTCACAGCATTATCAGACCATTGAGATTATAGCTAAGTTTGCAACCATGAATAAATTCTTTTTTCTCGGAACAGCGCTCGTAGCACTGATCGCTTCGTGTAATATGCACAAGAAGACTACGAAATTCCGTTTTTCTTCACCTAAAGCGGGAACAATGGTCAACGTAGGGGATACTGTTTCCTTGAAACTAGAGTTTCCTGAAGATTTATCGACAATCGATTCGGTAGTATATACGATGGACGACAAAGTGCTGGCCAAGCGAACCGACAGTGTAGCCGTCACACTGGAGACGAACGATGCTGCCTTTGGTAGTCGTACACTCAGTGCACGGTTATATCATGGAGGAAAAGAACAGGTGACCTATAGTAATATCGTAGTGGTTCCACAGCCACCTAAACAATACGGTTTCACGGTGGTTAATGAATATCCGCACGATACCGAGGCTTTTACCCAAGGGTTACAGTACGAAAACGGCCATTTTTACGAAAGCACAGGACAGTACGGCAAGTCGTCGTTGCGCAGAGTAGTTTATCAAACCGGCGAAGTGGTACAGCGAGTTGACTTAGACGACAAATTCTTCGGGGAGGGCATGACGGTTATCGGAGATCGGATCGTGCAACTGACATACCGCGAGAAGGTTGGATTTATATACGACAAAAATACCTTTGCCAAAATCGGCGAGTTTTCTTACGGACAAAGCCCGGAAGGTTGGGGTCTTTGTTACGACGGTAGTCGACTGATTAAATCCGACGGCAGTAGCCGCCTGTACTTTTTGAATAGGGATACTTACGCAGAAGAAGGTTTTATTGAGGTGTTTGACAATCGGGGGCCTGTCGACAGCATCAATGAACTGGAATGGATTAACGGAAAAATATACGCCAATATCTACCAGGACGACGTCATTGTGATTATTAACCCGACGACAGGTGCGGTAGAATCTAAAATTAACCTAATTGGCATTTATCCGAATAAGCAGGAATTCGACAACGAGCTAAACGGCATAGCGTATGATAGCCAGGGCGACCGACTTTTTGTAACCGGGAAAAACTGGAGTAAGCTCTACGAGATCGCGCTTACTGCACGATAGTAGTTGCGAACGCCATGTTAAACACCGTTAAATACCTTTTTAAGTACCGGGAAAAAGCGATTGACCGGGTGATGCTTTACATCAGTCTGGCATGTGCCCTTGTGGTTTTGTTTCACTTAGGCTATAATACCGATGTAGTGGCAGCCAGGAGATTTTCACAGGTCACACTATGGCTTTTCTATGGACTTTTTGTGTTGGGACTTGTACGTTTGGTATTGTCCATTATAGCCGCTGGTAAACTTGGTGTGGCACATTACGGTGGATTGCTGCTAATACTATATTTTTTGATCGTCGTACTGGCGCGCGCAAGCGGTCATGGTTTGTTTACTTTCCTGAGACAGGAAGAATGGCTATATTTAGGCGTATTCGCAGTGTTCTTGACGGAGCTTTCCAAAAACAGTCTTTTTTTCGACACATTTTACTTCAATCCGACGATCTTATTTGTGATCAGTTTTTTGGTGCTTATTTTAGTCGGTACGCTTCTACTGATGCTGCCCCGTACGACGTGGCAACAACCGTTGTCATTTGTCGATGCGCTTTTCATGTCGACGAGCGCCGTTTGTATTACTGGCCTATCAACAGTCGATATTGCCACGCGGTTTACCAGCTTCGGACACGGAGTGGTGCTGATGTTGATGCAACTCGGCGCGTTAGGTATCATGACTTTTACAGGTTTTTTTGGGTATTTTTTCGCCGGCGGTTTTTCGTATAAGAACCAGTTGATGTATAGTGAGTTTCTGGCGCAGAACAAGGTAGGGTCGGTCATCAATACGTTGTTAAAGATTATTTTTGTCACACTGCTGTTTGAAAGTGTGGGTGCGGTGTTGATTTTCCTGTCGACGGAGTCGTCAGCGTTTTCGTCTTCGGAGGAAAGGCTCTTTTTTGCGGCTTTCCATGCCGTTTCAGCGTTTTGCAATGCAGGTTTTTCCACAGCTTCCGAAGGGTTGCACCATCCGCTGTTTAGCCACAATTATGGTATGCTCGTGGTGGTAGCGGTATTGTTTACCATAGGCGGACTTGGATTTGGTATTGTATTTAATATTTACTCGTTCGTCAAAAGATGGGTGATCAATTTTTTTAGGCGCGTGTTGTTTGGACAAAAGTTCACCTATCGCGCCTGGGTGATCAGTTTTAACGCACGACTTGTGATCTGGACCACCCTTGCTTTGATGGTATTTTCGACCATGATTACGTTTGTGTTGGAATACGATAACGTACTGTCCGAGCATCCGACAGAATGGGGAAAATGGATCGCGGCATTTTTTAACGGAAACAGTGCGCGTACCGCGGGTTTTAGTGTTTCGAATACGGCCGGCCAGTCTTTTCCGACTCTGCTGGTCATGATGTTCCTGATGTGGATAGGTGCTTCGCCCGGATCGACGGGCGGAGGAATTAAGACAACCACATTTGCGATTGCCGTTCTCAACATTATCAGCCTGGCAAAAGGCAAGGATAGCCTCGAGATCTTCGGGCGGAAAGTGTCCGGTGACTCCGTTAATAAAGCATTCGCTATTATTTTGCTCTCTTTTTTTACCATTGGTTTAACCATTGTCGCCTTGTCGATCACGGACGGCAACCAGGGGCTTTGGGCCATTGCTTTCGAAAGCTTTTCGGCATACGCCACCTGCGGGCTTAGCGCCGGCATTACACCCCATCTCAGCGACGCTGGCAAAGTTATTCTTACCTGCTGTATGTTTGCCGGTAGGGTAGGTATGCTGACGCTGCTTGTTGCAATGGTAAAAAACATACGTAATAAAAGTTATGAATACCCCCAGGAGAAAGTCTTGTTTTAATTCGATACGCGATGAAGTACATTGTTTTGGGTCTTGGAAACTTTGGTAAGGCGCTTGCCATCCGCCTTACCGAACTTGGACATGAGGTGATCGGCGCCGACAACCGGATGGCGAAGGTAGAACAGCTGAAAGAAAAGATCACCCATACCGTATGCATGGACACTACGGATATGGACGCAATGAGTGCGCTGCCGCTGAAAGATGCTCATGCCGTGGTGGTAGCCATCGGAGAGGACGAAGGAGCGTCGCTGCTGACGACAGCGTTGCTTAAACAGTTGGGGGTAAAGCGCATCATAGGCCGTGTGGTCTCTGACCTACAGAAAACAGTCCTTGAGGCTATGGATATTGGCGAGTACCTCATGCCAGAGGAAGATGCTGCCGGTCGACTGGCGATGCGGCTCGATAACATCGATATTGTAGATTCGTTTAAAGTATCGGAAAAATACAGCATTATTGAAACCAAGGTCCCTGCCAAGTATGTGGGGATGAGTCTCAAGGAAGCCAACCTAACCAACAAATATCGGGTTATTGTGCTGACTACACTCAGGTCTAAAGAAAGCAGTGTGCGCGACAAGGTAACGATAGCAAAGGAAGCGACCGGTATAGCGCAATCCGATACCCTTTTGGCGGCGGGCGATATCTTGGTGTTGTTTGGTGAATTGCAGGATATCAACCGCCTGATCCAAAAAGGCGAGTGATTCCCTACATCTCAAATCAAATCGCTACTTTTGGCACTTTGTCACGATACAACCAATTGAGAATACATGAAGACCTGGTTTAATAAAAATGCGACTCACCTGGCAGTTATTGCCGTGTTTATCGTCATCAGTTTTTTCTATTTTACCCCGGCCTGGCAGGGCAAAGTGCTCGTTCAACATGATGTGTTACAGGCGCAGGCCGGCCAGCAGGAAATCCTTGCCATTCAGGAGCGCGATGGCGATATGCCATTGTGGACGAATTCGATGTTTGGCGGCATGCCCTCGTATCAGGTGCTGATTGATTTGCCAAGTAACATTACAACTTATATTTTGCGCGCGTTCAAATGGGTGTTCCCTCATCCCATTGACGTGTTGCTTTTGTACCTCCTCGGTGCGTACTTGCTTTTTGGTGTTCTGCGCGTAAAGCCCTGGTTAGCCGCTCTCGGTGCCGTAGCATTTGCTTTTTCATCGTACAACTTTATCTACATTGAAGCTGGACATGCGAATAAGACCTACGCTATTGCATTTATGGCACCGATATTGGCTGGTATCCTACTCGCGTTCCGTGGCAGACACTTGCTGGGTTCGGTGGTTCTGGCCTTTTCGCTGGCGCTCGAAATCCGAGTGAACCACATACAGGTAACGTATTATCTCTTCTTGGCTGCTTTAGCGTTGGTAGGTGTCGAACTGTATCACGCCGTCAGAGAAAAACGTGTGCGTGATTTTAGCCTCGCGACCGGCTATCAGCTAGCGGCAGTGGTACTGGCGCTTGCCGTAAACGCTTCGCTTTTGTGGCCGACCTACGAATACAGCAAGGAGTCGATAAGGGGGCAAGCCAATCTAGCTACCGAAAGCGCGGAACGTGAAGAAAATGGAGTGAGTCGCGAATACGCTTACCAATGGAGCCAAGGCGTTGGAGAAAGTCTTACATTTTTAGTGCCTAACGTGTATGGCGGCGGAATGAGCACCCAGCTCGATGCAAATTCGAATGTCGCCCGGGTATTGATGAATAATGGCATCTCTCCGGAAGCTGCGGCGAGTATTCCCGCATACTGGGGGGAGAAACCATTTACCTCGGGCCCTTGGTATTTTGGAGCGGGCGTGGTTTTCCTATTTGTTTTGGGGTGCGTGGTCGTCCGTGGCAGGTTGAAATGGTGGCTATTGGGCACAACGTTATTCGTCCTCCTACTCTCTTTTGGCCGGCACTTTCCGTTGGTATCGGATATCTTCTTCGATTATTTTCCACTGTACAATAAATTTAGAGCGGTGGAGTCGATATTGGTTGTTGCTATGTTGCTAGTGCCCATAATGGCCATTCTGGCTGTCAACGAACTAGTGGCCGATGAGGGTGAGAGTAAGCGAAAAGATCTGGATAAGAAAATGTTATATACGCTTGGTAGCGTAGGCGGTCTGGTGTTACTTATTACTGTATTGCCGGGCTTATTTTTGAGTTTCAAGGCTTCAAATCATCAAGCGATCACCCAAACCTACGCGCAGCAATTGCAGAATAATACACTGGCACATGAGTTAATGGCGGCATTGGTGAAGGACCGCACGGCATTGGCGAGGGCTGATGGTTTTCGTTCCCTGATGTTTATATTGGTGACGTTCGGGCTGTTGTGGCTGATGATCAAAAGTAAGATTAAGCGAACCACAGCTATCGTCTTGTTGGGTTTAACTACGTTGGTCGATTTATGGGGAGTAGACAAACGGTTTTTGAATGAACAGAATTTTACGGATCGACTGCAGCTCAATCGGCAGTTTAACGTTGAAAGGGAAGTGGACAAACTCATCCGTATGGATAAAGACCCAAATTACCGGGTACTCGACCTGACAACCAACCCATTTGCGGATGCTCGTGCATCTTACTTCCATAAGTCGCTCGGCGGATACCATGCAGCGAAGCTGATGCGTTACCAAGAGCTGATTGAGAGGCAATTTTCTTCGGCTATTAACGAGGACGTGCTCGACATGCTTAACACCCGTTACCTCATTACAGCGGACAATCAACGAAATGAGCGGATTCAACGGAGGAGTACGGCTGCTGGTAACGCTTGGTTTGTAGAGCAGGTGACTTTTGTAAAAGACAATGAGGCGGAGATGGCGGCACTTAATGGATTTAACCCATTAAAAGAAGCATTTATTCATGAGGAATTTAAACCCCTGCTCAAAGCAGATCGGTTGAATGCGCCGACAGGCGCCAGCATTGAGTTGACATCGTATCGCCCCGATCACTTGGTTTATAAATACTCATCGCCACAGGACGCCTTAGGGGTGTTTTCTGAAATATGGTACGATAAAGGGTGGCAGGCTTATGTTGATGGCAAAGAATTGCCGATTATACGGGCGAATTACCTGCTTCGTGCGCTTCAATTGCCCGGAGGCAATCATCAGGTGGAGTTCAAATTCGAGCCGCGATCCTATCACACAGGCGAAATTATTTCGTTGATCGCTTCATTGCTGCTGGTGCTCGGAGCCGGTGGTGTCATCTGGCAGCAGAAAAAAACGGTAGAATAATAAATTCTGAAACCACTAGGAATGGTATGAGAACTAGCGAGTATAGCAAAATTTACAAAGATAACTTATTAGAAGATGTAGTGCCTTTCTGGCTGACACATTCGAAAGACGCGATGGGAGGATATTTTACTTGCCTTGACCGCTCTGGAAACGTGTTCGATACCGATAAATTTATATGGCTACAGGGTAGGCAGGTTTGGATGTTTGCTACTTTGTACAATCGGGTTGAGCAGCGGGCCGAATGGCTCGATTTTGCTAAACACGGTGCAGATTTCTTATTGCGAAACGGTATGGACGACGAGGGAAATTTCTATTTTTCCCTAAACCGGACAGGTAAGCCACTGGTGCAACCCTATAACATATTTTCGGACTGTTTTGCGGCCATGGGACTGGGTGCGCTGTATTCTGCTACGAAGACGGATGAGTTCGCACAAATGGCCCGGAAAACGTTTTTGAATATTATCCGGCGGCGCGATAATACAAAGGGGAAATATAATAAACTGTACCCGGGTACCCGCGACTTGAAAGGGTTTTCGTTGCCGATGATTCTTAGCAACCTGTCTATCGAGTTAGAGCATATCCTGGACAAACAGCTCGTCGACCAGCTGATCGAAGATGTAATCCACGAGGTCATGGAAGTGTTTTATCAAGCGGATAGCGGCTTGATCTTAGAGAATGTAAATCTCGACGGCAGTTTTTGTGATTCATTTGAAGGGCGTCTGGTAAATCCGGGGCATGTATTAGAGGCCATGTGGTTTATCATGGATCTTGCAGTTCGAAAGAACGACCGTATATTGATTGATAAGGCGGTTTCGATCGCGTTGCGTGCAATAGACTTTGGATGGGACCCCGACTTTGGGGGAATCTTATATTTCAAAGACATAAAAGATAACCCGCCGCAGCAGTTAGAATGGGATCAAAAGCTCTGGTGGGTACATATAGAGGGCATGATTTGCATGGCTAAAGCTTGGCAATTGACGGGCAATATCCAATGCCTAAGCTGGTTTGAAAAGCTACATGAGTATACGTATAGCCGATTTCCGGATCCCGAATTCGGAGAGTGGTTTGGTTACTTGAACCGACGGGGCGAAGTACTTCTGCCGTTGAAGGGCGGCAAATGGAAGGGATGTTTTCATGTGCCCCGCGGCTTGCTGCAACTGTGGAAGACGATGGATGCAATTTCAGAAAAAGTGTAAACCAGCGATTATGGCACTTTCTACTCAACCTTCGGGAGTGATAAAGCACGCCGGGAAGAGCAAAAATTATACACCGGCCTTGGTTGCATTAGCCGTATTATATTTTATGATGGGCTTCATCACCTGTCTGAATGACACTTTGGTGCCGTTTTTCAAGGCCGGTTTCACGTTGGGGTATGCTGAATCTGCTTTGGTGCAGTTTTATTTCTTTCTGACCTACGCGCTTTTTTCAATACCGGCTGGCCGCGTGGTCGAGAGAGTGGGTTATAAGAAGGGAATGGTCCTTGGTTTTGCCATTGCGGGATTTGGTGCGTTTCTTTTTCTACCTGCATCAATGTGGCACGAATACAGTCTGTTTTTAGCCGCGCTGTTCGTGCTTGCCATCGGCATTGTACTATTGCAGGTAGCTGCAAATCCCTATATCACCGTGCTGGGTCCGCCGAAAACGGCTTCATCAAGACTCACTTTGATTCAGGGCGTGGGGTCGTTGGGCACTACCACCGCGCCATTATTCGGCGCTTATTTTATCTTGTCGCGCCTTGGTGATTCGGGCGGTTCTAGTGACGCCGTAAGCACACCTTATCTCGGCATAGGCTTGGTGCTTATTGTCATTGCGTTGGCACTGTCGCGGCTCTCCCTTCCCGAGGTGGTTGCTGACGAGGTAGATCAGGGCGCTGCTAATGGTCCGGTAAAAAGTATCTTTGCGTTTCGTAACCTAAACCTTGGAGCGATTGGTATTTTCGTTTATGTGGGGGCGGAAGTGGCTATTGGAACCTTCCTGACAAACTACATTTCTGACACGCTGGCGATTGAGGAGCATCAAGCCAATAATTATGTGGCACTGTATTGGGGGAGCATGCTCGTCGGGCGTTTGGCCGGCGCTGTGTTATTGAAGTGGATCAAGCCGAACGCATTGCTGGCGGGCACGGCCTTTACCGCCATACTCTTGATACTACTGTCGATATTTTCAACAGGCGCTTTGGCGGTATGGGCGTTGGTGTCAGTCGGCTTCTTCAATTCTGTAATGTTCGCTATCGTTTTTTCGCTCTCCGTGACGGGACTGGGAAAATATACGACAAAGGCGTCGGGCATACTTTCATCGGCCATCGTCGGCGGAGCGGTCATTCCCTATGTGCAGGGTGTATTGAAAGACCACTCGACGTGGGGTGTTGCCTTTGTTCTTCCGTTATGTTGTTACGTATATTTAGTCTTTTACGGGTTAAACGGATTCCAAACCCGGCACAGGTTAAAATAACTTCAATTGGGGGTCGGTGACTCGAAATGTGCGCCGGTGATAGGGCGTATAGCCATGCTCAAGGATGGCATTCCGATGCTGTATTGTAGGATATCCCTTATTCGTAATCCAACCATATTGCGGGAATTCGTGAGCAAGGTTGTCCATGTAATCGTCGCGATAAGTTTTTGCCAATATAGATGCGGCTGCAATAGACAAGTATTTACCATCACCCTTAATGATGCAGCAATGGGGAACTTGGCGATAGGGGATGAAGCGGTTGCCGTCTACGAGAATGTATTCTGCCTGTACACATAGGGAATCCAACGCCTTATGCATGGCTAAATACGAAGCATTGTGAATGTTTATTCGATCGATTTCTTCTGCACTTACACTGGCTACGGCATACGCGAGCGCTTGTTCTTCAATGATCGTTCTTAACTCGTACCGCTGGGTGGCGGCTAATTGTTTAGAATCCGTAAGCAGTTCGTGCTGAAAATCCCGGCCGAACACTACGGCTGCGGCGTATACCGGTCCGGCAAGGCAGCCCCGACCGGCCTCGTCGCAGCCCGCTTCAACAAAAACATCCTGATGTGTCGAACGTAGCATTTGCTGTTGGTACTTCGTTATTTTCAGAAACAAAATTATACTTTTATCGCCAGCAATCAAGGGGTTGGTACCTGCCTTCAATACCGACTTACTGTTGATATGTAATAATTTTTATACAATTAAACTTGCTCAGCATCATGCCGTCAAAAAAACACATTACTGCCAGAACGATGAGATTAAACGTTTGTATCCTTTTGATGCTTTTGGTAAGCGGTATCAATACCGGCTACGCGCAGCGTGGAAAGGACGGTAAACAGCAGTTTCTGACTTGGGCGTCGGGTGTTGTTATCGACGGGCAGCTCGACGATTGGGGGGATACCTTGTTATATGAGCATCGATCCCAGGAACTTCAGTATCAGATAAAGAATGATGACGATCACCTAATTGTAGCATTTCGTGTTCAGGATCAGGAGCGGCAGATACAGGCGCTTTCGCAGGGATTTAGCTTCACTGTTAATATAAGGGGCAAGAAAAGAGAAGGATCAACGGTCGTTTTTCCGATAGCCGATCGGATTGCCTTTCGGTCAATTATGTCGGCAGACAACGATGAACGCCCAGAGAACATGCGGGAAGGTGCGCTGCAAGCAATCCGGGCAATCTATGTATTGCGATTTGATGAGCTGTTGGATGGACAGATATCTTTGGAAAACACCTATGGCATAGTAGCGAAGGCGCGGATCGATTCTACTGATGCACTATGTGCTGAAATCGCCGTTCCGTTGGAACAGCTAGGTATTTCGGTAAGCACGAACAGAGAACTGGCTTTTAACGTTAAAATAAACGGGCTGATCATGCCAAACGGTAACGGAAGAACGTCTGGTAACATACGCGGGCGCTACCGCGGTTACGGCTCGCCTTACGGTTTTGGCTACCCGTACGGCTACGGCAGTCAAGCACCTTCGAAACCGCGGGAAGAACCCGGCGTTTGGATTGTAGCGCCACTTGCACAGAAGGATTATAAGCAAACTGAATGATAACAAACAATCGACCAATTGCCCAAAAAGTGCCGACAGTATGTCTGCTGGCCTTCTTCTCTTTCTTACTGCTCGGTCTCGCCGGCTTTTCACAAACCAATAAACGGATACAGGGCACCCTGAACGACCAATATGGCGAACCAATTGTAGGAGCGTCGGTAAAGCTGGTGTCGGACCTTGATTCGATGCAGACGAGCACAGACAAGGAGGGCGGATTTACATTTAACAATATCAAAGCGGAGCGATTTGCACTTACGGTTACGAGCTTAGGATACGACACCCTACTGCAGACATATGCATTCCAAGCGGGCACGAACCCAATGATGTTGACTGTCAGGCTCAATCAGTCCAGCAGGCTTCTTGCTGAGGTATCGGTTACCGGGATAGCACCAATTACCATCAAAGAGGACACCTTGGAGTATGCAACGAAAGATCTACGCCTGCGTGAGGGGGCGTTGGTGGAGGATGCATTAAAGAAGCTCGACGGGGTAGAAGTAGACAAAGACGGCAACGTGACCGCACAAGGCGAGTCAGTAACTCGGGCGCGTATCAACGGGAAAGATTTTTTTGGTGGAGACATCAAGGCGGCGATTCAGAACTTGCCTGCGGAGATCGTCGAAAAAATTCAGATTGTAGATGACTATGGCGACATGGCTAACGTGACTGGTAACCGTACGGGTGACCCTGAGCGCGTACTTAACCTCGAAATCGCGCCGGAGCGGAATAATGGTGACTTCGGAAATTTCCGTGTCGGCGGTGGTACCCAGGAGCGTTATCAATTGACGGGATCTTATGGTAATTTCAAGGAAGGGAGGCAGATCTCCGTATTGGCTAACCTTAACAACGTAAACGCCAGCCTGTTTGATTTTAATGTCAGCAGCGGTGGGGCCCGCCGCATGCGTAGCGGAGGTAGCTTTGGACGTGGCTTCGGCGGAGGTGGCTGGAGCCGCGACGGTCTTACCAATACTGGATCGATCGGGATGAATTATCGTCGGGATTTCAGCGATCGCCTCACCATGTATGGCGAATATAGTTATGGGCATACCGACAATACGACGTTGCGTGACGAATTGCAAGAAACAACGCTTCAGGATGGTTCAGCCTTTGAGACGAGCAGCGTCAACAACAATCGGATAGGAAATGACCATCGATTGAGCTGGAACCTTGAATACAAGCCGGATAGCCGTAATTATATCAAGATTTCGCCTAATTTTACAATTCGCGGATCCCATTCGGAAGACTTAGGATTTAGCACCAACAGTAGAGGCGAACAAGTCATCAATAACGTTACCAATAACCAGTTTGGCCGTTCTTCGACACCGACGTATGGAATCAGTGGGCTATATAACCGAAGGCTAAATGATCGTGGCAGAAACGCTTTTGTCAATTTCTCATTAAATACCGCTAGCACAAAGCAGGATCAGGAGCGTATTTTAAATACGTTGGTATACGAGACCGCTATCGAGGATTTGGATCGCGTATACCAGCAACACCTCGTTGACCTCGAGAATAAAAACCTGAACGGCGGAGCCACCGTGTCGTATATTGAACCGATTGGGGAACACAATAGGCTCGAAGCTAATTACGATTTCAATTTCGCATCCTACAATAACCGACGATTCGCAAATGCATATGATAGCAATGGTGCAATCATAGACAATCCGGAATATAATAACAGTCGGACATATGACTACACGTTTTATACCCATCGCGGCTCGTTGACATACCGACATGAAAAAGATAAATGGAGCTACTCCCTGGGTATAGCGGCACAGCCCAATTTGCTGCAGGGTGGAGGAAATATAGACGGCAATTCGGTAGCGATCGATCGAAGCGGATTTAACTGGATGCCAGTAGCCCGACTGGAATATGAATTGTCGCGTACAAAGCGATTTAATGTCAACTATACAGGTAGGGCGTCAGAGCCGAGTTTTACCCAGTTGCAGCCGTTTACGGATTATTCGAATGTCAATGCGCCCGTAACCGGTAACCCAAATCTCGCGGCTGAGTTCACCCATGAGCTACGCCTCAATTACCGCAATTTTAACATCGGTGAAGGAACATCTTTCTTTGTCGGCGTGACGGGATCGTTGACCGAAGACAAGATCGTATCCAACCGAACAACATTCGTAAATGACTCCATTGGGTTGGTGCAGGCAACCGAATACCTAAATGCAGGGGGATTTTACAGCACACGGGGCTTCTATAATTTTTCGAAGCCATTTGCAAATCGCACTTATACACTGTCTTTTAACGGTATGGCAGCTTATACAAACAATGTTTCATATACTACCAACGGACTGCCTGATAATGAAAACGCGAATTTTGACACTCAACGAAACATTGCGAGCAACTGGATACTTTCGCAGGGACTCAATTTCAGGTACAATCCCTCAGAAGCCGTCGAGATAACACCAGGGGCGCGATATACCTACAATACTACCCGAAATACTGTGTCGGACCGAAGCAATCGAAACGTATCTACTTGGGCGGCTACGCTGTATAGTTCGGTAAATATTACACCTACTTGGATTTTGAGTGCAGATTTCGAAAAAACTAGCAATAATGGGTACAGCAGCACAGTGGGCGCTAATCCGATGATCATCAATGCTTATATCGAAAAACAGTTCTTAAAGGGAAGAAACGGTGCTGTCAGGTTTCATGCATTTGACTTGCTCAATGAACAAACGAGCGTCTCGCGTAGCGTCTTGGACAACATAATTATTGACAGCCGGAGCAACCGGCTGGCCCGCTATTTCATGCTGACGCTGTCTTACCGTTTTTCCAATTTTGCGGGGGGGCGCATGGATTTTGACAGGGGTACCGGTTCACGCGGCGGCCGGGGCGAGCGCATCGATGTAAGGTTCTAAACGTTTTTTCCTATCTTGCGCGCTATGGAGTATGCGCTTATTCATTTGGCCAACGGGATCCGGATTGTTCTACATCATAACCTGTCGCCCGTGTCCCACGTGAGTCTAATTATCAATGCAGGCTCGCGGGATGAAGAGAGCGGAAAATTTGGCTTGGCGCACCTAATCGAGCATCTACTGTTTAAGCAGACCGAAAAGCGGAATACTAACCAGATCCTGAACCGACTGGAATCCGTCGGAGGCGATTTGAACGCCTATACCACCAAGGAGTACACTTGTCTTCACGCTTCGTTCCTTTCGCCCTACCTAGGGCGTGCACTGGACCTATTTGAGGATTTGCTGTTTCATTCGGTGTTTCCCGAACGTGAAATGGAGAAGGAAAAGGGCGTGATTCTAGATGAAATGGCATCCTACCTCGATAATCCGGAGGAATCGGTTGTTGATGATTTTGAAGACCTGTTGTTTCATGGCCATTCACTCGGGCACAACATCCTCGGTACGGCGAACGAATTACGACGGCTGTCGAAAATTGACATTATAAACTTTGTCCGTCAATATTACAACACCCATGAATTGGCGGTTGGCATCAGTGGCAATTACACGGTCCAAGATGTGGAGCGCATTGCCACGAGGGTTTTTGGTGACATCCCGTCACGCGAAGTGGGTAACACGCGGCGGCCACCCGGCGAGTTCCGGACGCAGCATGTAAGCCTGGCCAAACCCATCAACCAAGTGCATTACGTACTTGGTAGCCCGGCATACCACATTCATGATGACCGTAAAACTGGCTTGTTGTTACTTAATAACGTGCTTGGTGGCATGGGAATGAGTTCGAGACTCAATCTAGTGGTTAGAGAGAAACATGGCATAGCTTACACCATCGAATCTAATTATACACCATACTCGGACACGGGGTTGTTTTATATCTACTTTGGTACTGACGAGGAGAAATCGGCCAGAGCGCAGATACTGGTGCAAAAGGAATTACGAAGACTGCGTGATAATAAACTGGGAACGCTGCAACTACACCAGGCGAAGCAAAAGTTCAAAGGCCAAATCGCGCTGGGCGAAGAAAACCGATTGAACCTTATTATCTCCCTTACCAAAGGCGTGCTGGATTATGGACGCGTACAACTTTTAGATGAGGTATTTGCCCGTATCGACGCGACGACCGCAGACCAGTTATTGGAAATAGCCAATGATACATTTGATGAACAGCGACTGTCATCGTTGAGCTTTGTGCCAGAATAATGATATCTTTGACCGCTATTGACCCCAAATTTGGTTGTAATATATTTAAGAATGAAACAAGCATACGTATTTCCAGGACAGGGCGCTCAGTTTGTAGGGATGGGCCAAGACGTGTATAACCACAGCGACGAGACTAAAGCGTTATTTGAGCAGGCTAACGAAATTTTGGGCTTTCGCATTACCGATGTGATGTTCGGTGGTACCGAAGAAGATCTGAAACAAACAAGAGTAACCCAACCGGCTATTTTCTTGCATTCGGTTATTTTGGCGCATGCTTTGGGCAGGAGCTTCAACCCGAAGATGGTTGCAGGCCATTCGCTCGGCGAATTCTCGGCGCTGGTGGCCGCTGGTTCCCTATCGTTTGCAGATGGGCTTCGTCTCGTGGCTACGCGTGCGAATGCAATGCAGAAAGCTTGTGAGCTTCAGCCATCGACGATGGCAGCCATTCTGGGTCTGGACGATTTTACTGTGGAAGACGTATGTCAACGGGTGAGTGACGTCGTCGTGCCGGCAAACTACAATTGTCCGGGACAGCTGGTCATCTCTGGCAGTATTAGCGGTGTGGACCGCGCCTGTGAATTGCTGTTGGAGGCCGGTGCAAAACGTGCGGTCAAACTAAATGTAGGAGGAGCTTTCCATTCGCCACTCATGGAATCGGCAAAAGTGGAATTGCAGGCAGCCATTGAAGCGGTGGAGATTAAGCCGCCGATGTGCCCGATTTACCAAAACATTGACGCTAAAGCATACACCGATCCGGAGCACATCAAACGAAATCTTATTCAGCAATTAACGGGTGCTGTTCGTTGGACACAAACTGTCGTGCACATCATCGAAGACGGCGCTACCTCATTCACGGAAGTAGGTCCCGGCAATGTGTTACAGGGATTAGTGAAGAAAGTAAACCGACAGATGGTAACATCAGCGGCGGCGTTAGGTTAAACTGAACGCCGCTTTTACATGATCCACATAGTCCAACTTTTCCCAAGTGAATAATTCAACGTCCATGGTCGTGGTTTCACCGTTGCTATTTTCAAACGTCTTAGTGACGGTTCGGGGCTCGCGTCCCATGTGTCCGTATGCCGCTGTTTCAAAATAGATTGGTTTTCTCAACTTAAGACGGGTCTCTATTCCATAGGGTGTCATGTCAAACAACGTGTAGATCTTTTCAGCGATCTCGCCGTCGGACAGGCCGACCTTCGCCGTGCCGTACGTATTCACGTAAATTCCAATAGGATCTTTCACACCAATAGCGTATGAAATCTGTACCAAGATCTCATCGGCTACGCCGGCAGCTACCAAATTTTTGGCAATATGTCGCGTGGCGTATGCTGCCGAACGGTCTACTTTAGAGGGGTCTTTTCCCGAAAAGGCCCCCCCGCCGTGTCCTCCCTTGCCACCGTAGGTATCCACAATAATTTTCCGGCCGGTAAGTCCTGTGTCCCCATGCGGACCCCCGATGACAAATTTGCCAGTGGGATTGATATGATACTTGATATCGTCTGTAAACAGTTTCTGCAATTCAGGCTTTAGTGCCGCCTTTACCCTCGGGATGAGAATATGGATAATATCTGACTTAATGCGTTCGAGCATTCGCGGTTCACTGTCAAATTCATCATGTTGGGTAGATATCACAATTGCATCGATTCTTATCGGGCGGTGATTGTCATCATATTCAAGAGTGACCTGCGCCTTGGCATCCGGTCGTAAGTAGGTGATTTCGCGATTTTCGCGGCGTATGGTCGCCAACTCGTATAATAGCCGATGCGACAGATCTAACGCGAGGGGCATTAGGTTTTCCGTTTCGTTGCTGGCATAGCCGAACATGATACCCTGGTCGCCGGCCCCCTGCTCTTGCTTTTCCCTGCGGTCAACTCCCTGATTGATGTCGGGCGACTGCTCGTGTATCGCCGATAACACGCCGCAGGAATTGGCTTCAAACATATATTCCGATTTTGTATAGCCGATGCGTTCGATCACCGACCGCGTAATCTTCTGTACGTCGAGATAAACCTTCGATTTCACCTCTCCAGCCAACACCACCTGGCCGGTCGTGACGAGCGTTTCAATGGCTACACGCGAGTCAGCGTCCCAAGCTAAGAAATTGTCAATAAGTGCGTCAGATATTTGATCAGCGATTTTATCGGGGTGTCCTTCTGATACGGACTCCGAAGTGAATAAATAGGGCATAAGCAACTATTGTCTTAAGAGTTTGTCAAGAAATTGAGTGAAAATTGAAATCGGGTAGCAACGGGCGTAAAACAAACAAAATGGCAGGTTTTAGCACTTTTTTACCGTGGTTGCAATCCTATGCGGGACGAATACCCACATATGCAAATCGATCCACATTTCACGTGCGCAAACTTAGATAAAGTTCATCTTATATGCAAGTTTAAAGCACAGAAGCGAAGACTCGTTAGGTTTTTCGGAAAAAAAGTCGATCTTGTTCCGGAAGCATATTTTGGGGATATATTTGCGAATATGGAAGCTAAAAAGCACTTGCTGTTTGTGATCAACCCGATCTCCGGAGGAAAAAAGAAAAACGACTTCGAAAGACGGGCGAGGGAAGAGCTCGATTTGACGCGCTATGATGCAGACTTTGCAATGACCGCCTACCCGGGACACGCGTATGAACTGGCAGTCCAAGCGGTATCAGCGGGGGTCGATGCGGTTGTCGCCGTTGGAGGCGACGGGACGATTAATGAGGTCGCGTCGGCGCTGAAAGGCACCGAAGTGAAACTGGGGATTGTGCCAGAGGGGTCTGGAAACGGCCTTGCGCTCTATCTTGGTATACCGCTGAACGAACGGGCAGCGATCAGGCGATTAAACCGTTACGATAACCTCACGATTGACAGCGGTTCCATAAACGGTCACCTCTTTTTCAACATGGCAGGCATTGGGTTTGATGCGTCGGTGAGCGACCGGTTTGCCAACGACAATATCCGTGGCCCGATTGGTTACCTTAAAGCAGTCGTCAGTGAGATCAGCACGTATAAGCCGAAAAAATATATATTGACAATCGACGGGGCTACAGTAGAAAGAGAGGCGTTTATGATTAGCGTGGCCAATTCTCCTCAATACGGGAACAACGCTTACGTGGCACCGCAGGCTTCGGTGACTGATGGCATCCTTGACGTATGCATTATTCATAGGTTCCCGCTGTACACGTTTCCAATGATGCTCTTCCACTTATTTAATAAGACGGCAGATCAATCGGAGTATGTAGAGATCATGCCAGGCCGGAACATCCAGATTATACGGGGAAACAATGACCCTGTGCATGTAGACGGAGAACCGAAAGAGATGGATAAAGTGTTGAAGATAGCGGTGCAACCGAAAACCCTGAATGTCTTAAGTTAAAAGAGACGCGTTGCAATATCAGAACAATAATAACGTTTAAGCAAATACATCATGACCATGAACAAGAAAAAACAACGATACAGCGGGGTGGTCTATTCGACCGATGACACCTTCGAATACCAGGAAGCAGAAGCGACTGATCCCACGGAAACCTTGCCCAATAACCGACAACAGTTGCGAGTCATGCTGGACAAAAAAATGCGAGGAGGGAAAACGGTAACCTTAGTGAAAGGGTTCGTCGGCAAACAGGATGACTTGGAAGCATTGGGCAAATTGCTGAAGCAACGATGCGGTGTCGGTGGCAGCGCAAAAGACGGTGAAATCATCATTCAGGGCGACTTCCGTCAACGAGTTTTAGCGCTTTTGATGGCCGACGGATACCAGGTGAAACAGTCAGGAGGGTAACATTTGGTATGTAAAAGTAACAATTAGATTATATAGACGTAAGCGATGATGCCAATGATTAGCCGTTAAAATATTAGTAATAAATGTGTTATTGCTGTTGTGGAGAATGGACAGTGTTGAACGACCAAAAAAAAGATCGGTCTAAATACTTTAAAAGCACATTAATTTGGATGATTAATTTGCAATTACAAAAAAAAATAGTTTTCATTGTAAAAAAATTGCTTCTGCATTACAGAAGCAACGTTTGTTTAAGGAGTGTTGATGCTGCTGCTGCGCGCTCCTATTAGATTAGAGCTTAACTAACGCTAATTATTAACAAGAATTTTGTTTTTAGTTTAAAACAGTATATTTGCTTTAGCTATATGTAGCTCTGGACGTTTATTTCTTTGCATAAATTAAAAAACAATCATATTACAACAACATTAAAATCTAAATTTTAGAAAAATGGCAAACGCACCAAAAACAAGTACAGTAAAAAAAGAAAAAAGCAATTCAAGTTCGAATGTTTTTGCAAGTCTATCGATTATCATATGTTTTGTAATCGGAGCTTTAGTTTGGAAGTACATTATGGGGGATCCAAACAACTTTATTGACAACAACCCCGAAAATCAACCCAAGCCGGGCAACTATTTTGGAATGGTTTACCATGCGGGTGTAGTTGTACCTGTGTTATTGGGCTTGTTTCTGATGGTGTGGGTGTTCTCTATTGAGCGCTTTATCGTAATCAGCCGGGCTTCAGGTAAAGGCAATGTTGGAAATTTTGTGCGTCGGATTCAATCTTTGATCGGTGGAGGCAACATCGATTCAGCTATAGCTGAGTGCGACAAGCAAAAAGGTTCGGTAGCTAACGTAATTAAGTCTGGACTGCTCAAGTACAAGGACGTGTCGGCTAACCCTGCGCTGGACACCGAGCAGGCTACTTTGGCTATCCAAAAAGAAATTGAGGAAGCGACTGCATTGGAAATGCCTATGTTAGAGAAAAATTTGACGATCATTGCTACGCTGGTATCGATCGGTACACTGACCGGGCTATTAGGTACGGTAACAGGGATGATTCGCGCGTTTGCGGCGTTGGCAACCGGAGGAGCTCCCGACTCTGCAGCGCTTGCAAACGGTATCTCCGAAGCGCTTGTTAACACGGCAACTGGTATCTCGACTTCTACGATAGCAATCGTATTTTATAACATCTTTACTTCTAAGATTGACACGCTTACTTATTCTATTGACGAAGCTGGGTTCTCGATCGTACAGACCTACGCGGCTAGCCATAAGTAGAAAAAGGAAAACTTTAACGGCGCCATTTATGGAAAAGCCGTTGGAGTTGCATCGTATCAATATATAGTAAACTAAAATTACCATAATGCCAAAGGTAAAAGTAAAAAGAGCCAGTACAACGATTGACATGACGGCCATGTGTGATGTGTCTTTCCTGTTGCTCACGTTTTTTATATTGACAGCCACTGCGCGTGCTCCCGAGCCGCTTCCGGTGGATACCCCGGCGTCGGTGACACAGGTGAAGGTTCCAGACACAGATTTGGGGCTGATTACTGTCGGTGACGATGGCAAGGTGTTTTTCGGAGTGAAAGACCGGAATGTCCGCGCAAGGATGCTTGAATTGATGTCCGAGAAGTACAGCGTTCCTTTTACCGACCAGGAAAGAGCGCGATTTTCATTGATCGAATCGTTTGGAGTGCCTGTGAGGACATTAAAGCAATTGATCGCTTTGGACGCCAATGCACAGACGCAGCCGGGTCTGCAGCCGGGCATACCCGTTGATTCGACCAAGGCGTTGAGCAATGAGCTGTTTCATTGGGTATATTCCGCGCGGGTCGCAACCAAAGAATTGCATAACGTAGAAATGCGGGTGTCAATCAAGGGTGATGCAGATGAGAAATATCCGGCGATAAAGAAAGTGATGGACGTGCTTCAAAGCCAGCAAGTGAATAAATTCAGCTTGATCACGAGCTTAAAAAGCACCGTAGAATAGGCTGAAGAGTTAACAATTTAAGATTTTAATGCAATGGCAGAATTAAATCAGGATAGTGGCGGAGGCAAGAAGGGTGGCAAGATTAGAAGCAAGAAAGCTGGCGGTCGGGTAGACCTTACCGCGATGGTGGACTTGGCGTTCTTGCTCATTACGTTTTTCATGCTTACGACCTCTATCAACAAACCGAACGCCATGGATGTGGCCATGCCGGATAAAAACGAAGAAAATCCGGAAGATCGGTTGGAAGTGGCCGATACAAGGACGATGACCTTATTGCTGGGATCTAACAACCAAGTCGAATGGTATATGGGCGCTTTTGATAGCCCTATTGAAGGCCCAGAGATAGTAGGTTACGGAAAAGATGGTATTCGTCCGGTACTCTTGCAAAAGCTTAAAGAGATACCGCAGCGGACGGGAGGTGATCTCATCGTGGTAATTCGGCCCAGTGACAGGTCTACGCACCGGAACTTGGTGGATATCCTTGACGAAATGAATATTGTGGAAGCCCCGATTTACATGATCGGTACAATTAGCGATCCAGAGATAGAAGTACTGGAACGTGATGGCTTGTACAATGAGTAATTAACTAATCACCACATAATAAACAGTATATGTTAGGTTCAAAATTAGATATTTTTAAGAAGGAATGGCTCGATGTGGTGTTTGAGGGGCGCAACAAGGAGTACGGAGCATATGATCTCCGTAAATTGGCCCCGAAGGCTACAAATATCGGGTTGGTGATTGCTTCGATAGCCTTTGTACTGCTATTGATGGCTCCAGCTATCGCGCGGTGGTTAGGTATTGAATCGGAATCCGGACCGGTAGAGCAGATCATAGAGACGGAGGTTGTCCTATCGGAGCCGCCTCCTGTAAACGAGGAGGAGCCCCCTCCCCCCCCTCCGGTTGAGCCGCCACCTCCTCGGGTAGACCAGGTGCGGATGCCGGAGCCAAAAGTAGTTCCAGCCGAGCAGGTGCAGGATGAGGAGCCGCCAACGGTCGAGCAATTAAAGCTTGCTGATCCGGGTTCAAAAACTATAGCCGGCGATCCTAATGCAGAAATACGTATCGATCTGCCGGTAGGTGAAGGAGAGATTGATGCCGAAGTAACGGAGACATCAAGTGATCAGATCTTCCAGTCGGTGGAGATTAACCCAGAACCACCTGGAGGTATGGCTGCGTTTATGCAGTGGGTTGCCAAGAATTATCAGTATCCCCAGGCGGCAATGGACGCGGGCGTGAATGGACAAGTACAGATCTCGTTCGTCGTGGAACGCGATGGGAGTCTTACCGATTTGAAAGTAGTGAAGGATTTAAAGTTTGGAACGGGTGAGGCTGCTATCAAGATGCTTCAAAAGGCGCCAAAGTGGAGCCCTGGTATCCAGAATGGACGGCCTGTTCGGGTAGCCTATACGTTACCGATTAGACTTAATCTTCAACAATAAGGTATTGGCACGGTTTCAACATAACGAAGGCCCCCAATACAGAAGACAGAAATCGCCCACCAAGCGGTTTCTGTCTGTTTTAGGCCTGTTCATGTTTGGCTTCTATTTTGCCTTGGGTTTAGCGATTGTTTTTTGGAACGAGTTTCCACTGCAGATTGATCAGACCTATCGCGTACTGTTTGGAATTTTGCTCATTGTTTATTCTTTCTTCCGGTTTGTGCGACTTTGGCAAGATCGGTAGTCTACCACTAATTTTTTTGTGAAAAAAAGGTATTTTTTTTCATAACTATGAAAAAATCATTATTATTACTGCTCGTTTTTAGTGTTTCACTGTTGGTTTTGTCGTGTCATAACCAACCCTCTAAAGACACGCAGACGATATTGACCGGTAGGCTTCGGGTTTTGGTAGACGAAAGTTTGTTGCCAATTATGGAGGAGCAGGTCGATGTTTTTGAGCATATCTACGATTACGCGGAGGTGGAATTGATCGGTGGGCCCGAAAACCAGGTGGTTAATAGACTGTTCAACAGGGATGCCGAGGTCATCGTTTTGACCCGTGAGTTCACTGAAAGGGAGAGGAAGTTCTTTGAAGCGAGGGAGTTTCGACCGCGGATTGCTCGGTTTGCGACGGATGCAGTAGCGTTGATTGCAAACCGAAATTATCCGGATTCCACGGTTACGGTAGATGATATCGTCTCTATTTTGCGCGGCGATTCGCCGTCCGTGCGTTCGGCAAGATTGGTGTTTGACAATCCGAATTCCAGTACGGTGCGGTTTTTGAAAGACTTGGCTGGCGTGGATTCTTTACCGAAAGCGGGTGTCTATGCCGTTAAGTCAAACAGCGAGGTACTAAAACACGTATATGAGACACCTCATTCGATTGGTGTGCTGGGTGTAAACTGGGTGGTGCGACCCAGTAGCGATCTCCAGCCATATGCGAGTGGAGTGAAAGTATTGGCGGTTAAAGGACTAAAAGGCAAAGTTGGAAGCGACGGATATTATAAACCCACACAATCTAATTTAGCCGAGGGCGTTTACCCGCTTTCCCGACCAGTTTATTTGATAAACTGCGAACCTCGGCGGGGACTGGGAATGGGTTTTTCCGCGTTTCTCACTGGGCTTTCGGGACAACGGATCATTCTAAAATCTGGATTGATGCCGGACAGCTTGCCTCCGAGAGAGATAATAATTAGAAAAGAAATCAAACGGTAACTAAGTAACTATTTAACACACATTAAATAATCAAGATGATGATGATGAAAAGCGCAATGATGTGGGGTGTATCACTTGCTTTTATGGCGACAGGTGTCCAGGCGCAAAGCTTGGAAGATGCCAAAAAAGCGATCGATGCAGAGCAGTATGCCAAAGCGAAAGGTATGTTGCAAACGCTGGTACAGAATAACCCCAAGGATGGAGAAAATTATTTTTATTTAGGCCTTGTCTATGTGCATAACGAACACTTAGATTCCGCTTTAACCGTATTTGGCCAAGGTCAGCAAGCGGATCCGAAAGGAAATCTTAACGCAGTAGGGCAGGGCATTGTATCTCTATATAAAGGTGATGCCGGGGCCGCAGAGGCTAAGTTCACAGAGGTCGCTCAGGGGCTGAAAAAGCGCGACTATGTTGAATTGTATCATATTGGACGCGCATACATTGATGCGCCGGATCCAGATTACCAAAAAGCTATTGAATATTTGGAGCAGGCAAAGGAACGGGATCGCAAAAGCGACCCCATGATTCCGCTTGCCATGGGCGATGCTTATTTTGGTTTAAAGAATAACAGTTTAGCTTATAAGAATTACCGCGACGCCACTATGCTTGACAACTCGTTGACACGTGCCCAGGTTCAGATGGCGGTTATCGTGCGTGGCTCTCACGCTTGGCAGGAGGCTATAGACGGCCTGAAAAAAATTGCCGCTGAAGTTCCGGATTATGCTCCGACATACCGCGAACTGGCCGAGACGTACCACGGCTGGGCACAAACAGCAACGTCGATCGATGACTACAATGCCCGGAATAAGGAGGCAGTTGAGTTCTACAAACAATACATGGATAGAACAGACTACTCCGTAGATTCCCGTATTCGTTATGCAGACTTTTTGGTATTCGCAAGGGACTATGACGAATTGCAGGTACAGGCCAGGGAATTGGCAGAGTTGGAGGATGTAAACCCTAAGGTACTGCGCTATTTGGGATATTCTGCCTATGAAAACGAACAATATCAGGAGAGCAAGGAAGCTCTTGACAGGTTGTTCACGCGTATGGAACAAGAGCGGGTTATCCCACGTGACTACCTGCATTTGGGGATGGCAGACGTTAAGCTTGCTTCCAGCAATGGTGATTTCAATCAGGCGTTGTTTGATGAAGGTATTGCTCAACTGAAAAAGGCAGTAGCAGCGGACTCGTCGATCGCGGATGATCTGCACGATTTGGGTATGGAGCTATTTACTGCTAAAAAGTTTAAGAATGCCGCTCAAGTTTTCGAGATCGCAGCGTCTACGCCGACTTCTAGGAATTATGTGTATGATAATTTCTACATGGGTTTCGCCGGCTATTACGCTGTCGCTACGACTCCGGCCGACCAACGTACAGATGAGGACCAACAATTACTGCGAAAAGCAGACGCGGCATTGGGCGTCGTCACCGAAAAGGCACCCACTACGCAGGATGCCTATCTATTCAGAGCAAGGGTGAACAACCTGTTGGACGACAATGAAAATCCAGAAGGCTTAGCCGTTCCCTATTTTGAGAAATACATTGAAGTAGTTAGTGAAAAAGGTGATGCTGAGGTACAAAAGGCTAAAAATAACTTCATCGAAATTTATAATAACCTTGCGGCGATTAGCGCTAAAAACGGCGAATACCAGCAGGCCCGCGATTATTTGGGCGAAACCCTAAAACTCGATCCGGAAAACGCTTACGCGAAACAAACACTTGCTTATTTGGAGCAGGCATCTTCGGCAACAGCTCAACAGGACTCGGCCCAGTCGCAGCAATAACCGTGAAACGATAACTAATTTGTTGAGACGCCGGATAGTGATATCCGGCGTTTTTTTTGTACGTTTGTCGCGGATTAATTGCATTACTATGACAGCTGAAGCATTAAGTACACCAAACGACTATTTACCGATACTTATACAGTTGATTGTAGCTGTTGGGTTTGGTGTGGGTACGATCGTCATCACACACTTGATCGGACCGAAAGTCCGCACAGAAAATAAACTCGGAGCTTTTGAGTCCGGTATTGAAGTTATCGGTAATGCCCGCCAGCCCTTTTCTATTAAGTATTTTATGGTGGCTATCCTCTTTGTGATCTTTGATATTGAAGTGGTGTTTATGTATCCATGGGCCGTCAATTTCCGTGAGTTTGGACTGTCCGGGCTCATCGAAATGTTTGTGTTCATGGCGCTGTTGCTTCTTGGCTTCATTTACATAATAAAACGGAAAGCACTGGAGTGGGATTAATTTATTAGAACGTTTCTAAATAAGATAACCATCCGTGTGAGCGGGCAATATATTTCGTAAATTTGTAACTCACCTGTGTTATTAATAGGTGGGGTTTTTTTGGATGTAAAGTGTGGAGTCAGCATGAGCGACATTAAATTAGCAGAGGCCCCTCCGGGTGTGCAGGGATCGGGTTTTTTTGCGACTACCTTGGACAAAGCCATAGGCTTGGCTAGAGCCAATTCGCTTTGGCCTTTACCTTTTGCAACGTCTTGTTGTGGGATCGAATTTATGGCTACAATGGGCGCTACGTATGATTTGGCAAGGTTTGGAGCCGAACGTCCTAGTTTTTCTCCCCGCCAGGCTGACATGTTGCTGGTGATGGGCACAATAGCCAAAAAGATGGCTCCCGTTTTGCGGCAGGTATATACGCAAATGGCGGAGCCACGGTGGGTTATCGCGGTTGGCGCCTGCGCTTCGAGTGGAGGGATTTTTGATACTTACTCTGTATTGCAGGGTATCGATGAGGTGATTCCGGTGGATGTTTACGTACCCGGCTGCCCGCCCCGACCCGAAGCAATTCTCGACGGAGTGATGCGCCTTCAGGAAATTGTGAAGAACGAACCGCTTAACAGAAGGAATTCACCGGAATACAAAGCGTTACTTGAAAAATACGGGATACAAACCAATGGCTAAGCTGGACAACCAAACTGTACTTCGTCATCTTCAAAATCGATTTGCCGACCATATCAAGCAAGTAAGCGAACCCTACGGTTTGCTTACCGTTGAAGCCGATACGACTCACATTCTTGAAGTGCTGGAGTTTCTCAAGACCGACGAAAATTTACAGTTCGGTTATTTAACAGATATTACAGCGGTTCATTACCCGGACTTAGACAAGGAATTTGCCGTGGTTTACCATGTACATAGTCTGGTCAATAATGTTCGAATACGGGTGAAGGTATTCCTTGATGGTAATTATCCCGCCATCCCCACAGCTACCGTGCTATGGAACGGAGCAAATTGGATGGAGCGGGAGACATATGACTTCTTCGGGATTCAATTTGTGGGACATCCCGACTTGAGGCGTATATTAAATGTCGACGACATGGAGGTATTCCCTATGCGTAAAGAGTACCCTTTGGAGGATCCCAATAAGGTCGACAAGAAAGATTATTTCTTTGGAAGGTAAACATTATGAGCGATTCGATATCGAAGATATTACCCAACAAACCGGTTTATAATGACACCGATGCACAGGACGAGTTATTTACACTCAACCTGGGGCCGACCCACCCTGCTACGCATGGTGTATTTCAAAACGTGCTGCAAGTGGATGGAGAACGAATCGTCAGCGGCGTTTCCACAATCGGCTATATTCATCGCGCGTTCGAGAAGATCGCTGAACATCGGCCCTACTATCAGATCACCCCGCTAACCGACCGGTTAAACTACTGTTCGTCGCCGATTAACAATATGGGATGGCACATGACGGTAGAAAAGCTCCTTAATATTGAGTTGCCTAAACGGGTGCAATATATGCGAGTCATCGTTATGGAGCTGGCTCGGATCGCGGATCATATCATTTGCAACGGGATTCTCGGTGTTGATACCGGCGCATTTTCTGGATTTCTGTATGTAATGCAGGAGCGGGAGTTTATTTATGAAATTTTCGAAGAAATTTGTGGCGCAAGGCTGACTACCAATATAGGGCGAATCGGAGGATTTGAACGGGATTTTAATGAGACAGCGTTTGCTAAAATCAGGGAATTTGTAAAGCGTTTTCCGCCCGTATTGAAAGAGTTTGAAGAGTTATTTAATCGCAACCGTATATTTATTGAGCGTACGGCTAATGTAGCCGCGGTTGATCCGGAGACCGCATTGAGCTATAGCTGGAGCGGTCCGATATTGCGTGCTACAGGTGTCGATTACGACGTGCGGGTAAATGAACCTTATTCTTCGTATGAGGAGTTTGATTTTGACGTGCCTGTTGGCACAAAAGGGGACGTTTATGACCGGTTCCTTGTTCGAAATAACGAAATGTGGGAAAGCTTGAAAATTATAGAACAGGCATTGGAGAAGATTGAGAAGGAGCCGAAAGGTATTTTCCACGCCGATGTTCCAGAATTTTATTTGCCGCCGAAAGAACAGGTTTATAACAACATGGAGGCGTTGATTTACCATTTCAAAATAGTTATGGGCGAAATCGATACACCTAAAAATGAAGTGTACCATTGCGTTGAAGGGGCCAACGGCGAGCTTGGTTTCTATCTAATCAGCGACGGGGGGCGATCGCCATACCGGCTGCATTTTAGAAGGCCATCTTTTATTAATTACCAGATGTATGCGCCAATGAGCAGTGGCATGTTGCTTTCGGACGCCATCATCAATATGAGTAGTTTAAACGTAATAGCAGGAGAACTTGATGCTTAGTGTGAAACACAATCAGTCCGTCACATTTACGGATGAAATGCTTAGCAAATTTGCTGAAATTGTAAAGCGCTATCCTGAAGGGCGACAAAAGTCAGCATTATTGCCTTTGTTACACGAGGTACAGGCCGCATTTGGTTGGCTTAGTGTGCCTGCTATGGATAAGGTCGCCGAGTATTTGCAGCTAGAACCGATAGAGGTCTATGAAGTGGCAACCTTCTATACGATGTTTTTTCTGCAACCACGGGGCAGGTATAACCTAGAAGTCTGCCGTACAGGGCCCTGCTGCTTAGTCGGCGCAGAGCGGATTATGAAATACCTGGAGGAGAAGCTTGGTGTGAAAGAAGGAGAGGTTACGGCAGATGGGTTGTTCAGCTGGCGGGGCGTGGAGTGTTTGGCAGCATGCGGCTACGGTCCCGTTTTGCAAATCGGTCCGGAATACACATTTTACGAAAACCTTACAGAGGAAAGCGTAGACCAATTAATTGATCAATTAAAAGAAAAGGCACTAGCGGGCAATTGATTTTTCGACTGCCGGCCTTGCAAAAGATATCATACAATGGCTCGTAAGTTATTACTCACACATATCGATGTTCCTGGCATCAACACCTTTGAGGTGTATCGCCAAAAAGGGGGCTACAGGGCCGTGGAAAAGGTCTTGAAATCGATGTCGCCGGACGATGTATTGGAAGAAGTGAAGAAATCTGGTTTGCGTGGCCGGGGTGGAGCGGGTTTCCCGACGGGAATGAAGTGGAGTTTTTTAGCCAAACCTGAGGGCGTACCACGTTACCTGGTATGTAATGGAGACGAGTCTGAGCCGGGGACGTTTAAAGATCGTTATCTGATGACGCATATCCCGCACGTGCTTATCGAAGGGATGATCGTTTCAAGTTTTGCGCTGGGTGCCAATACATCCTACATCTACGTGCGGGGGGAGATGATGCCCCAAATCCGAATTCTGGAAAAAGCTATAGCCGAGGCAAGGAACGCAGGGTTCCTCGGTAAAAACATCCTCGGTTCAGGATTCGATTTGGAACTGTTTGTCCAACCTGGGGGTGGAGCTTACATTTGCGGAGAGGAAACAGCGTTGTTGGAGTCATTGGAAGGGAAACGCGGCAACCCCAGGATCAAACCGCCTTTTCCGGCGGTATCGGGCTTATACAATTGCCCCACTGTGGTAAACAACGTGGAGTCTATCGCTGCTACCGTACCCATTATTAACGATGGCGGCGAAGAGTATGCAAAAATTGGCATAGAGCGGAGCACGGGCACAAAACTTATATCGGCGGGTGGAAATGTAAAAAAACCTGGCGTCTATGAGATTGAATTGGGGCTTCCGGTCGAGGAGTTTATTTATTCAGATGAATATTGCGGCGGCATCGCAAATGGCAAACGCCTTAAAGCCGTCGTCGCTGGCGGATCTTCAGTGCCGATTTTGCCGGCGAATCTCATTTTGAAGACAGCTAAAGGGGAGCCTAGGCTGATGACTTATGAGTCACTTGCTGACGGTGGCTTTCAAACCGGTACCATGCTCGGATCGGGAGGATTTATCGCATTCGACGAAGACCAGTGTATCGTGCGGAATACATGGAATTTTACACGGTTTTATCACCATGAAAGCTGTGGACAATGCTCACCCTGTCGGGAAGGAACCGGATGGATGGAAAAAGTATTGCACAAAATTGAGCACGGTCACGGGTCATTTAGCGACATTGATTTGTTGGTCAACGTTGCTAAAAATATTGAGGGCAACACAATTTGTCCACTCGGAGACGCAGCAGCATGGCCCGTTGCCAGCGCCATTCGGCATTTTAGGGATGAGTTTGAGTGGCACGTGACGAATGGCACCGAGGCACGGACGCGTAACTATGGATTAGCCCATTACGCAGATCCTTTGGAGCCGGTCGTTTAAGCTGTCGAGTGCTGGGCTATGTTAAATTAGTATACTGAAAGGATAAGAAGCTATGAAACGGCTAGCGAAATTCGCGCTTGCCGACAGCTGATAGCTAATAAATAGAGATGGCTGAAGACGTAAAATTTAAAGTAAGCATAGACGGCATCCCCGTGGAAGTGCCTCCGGGCACTACAATCCTAAATGCCGCTCGCCTGATTGGAGGTGATATTGTGCCACCGGCGATGTGTTACTATTCTAAGTTGGCAGGCAGCGGAGGGAAGTGCCGCACGTGCTTGGTCAAAGTTAGTAAGGGTTCGGAGAAAGACCCTCGCCCAATGCCCAAACTGGTTGCCTCATGCCGAACTACCGTGATGGACGGCATGGAGGTACAGAATATCACATCTCCAGAGGTCATCGAAGCCCGAAGGGGTGTAGTGGAAATGCTGCTGATTAACCATCCATTGGATTGCCCAATCTGCGATCAGGCCGGTGAATGCCATTTGCAGGATTTGGGCTATGAGCATGGCTTGGAAGGCACCCGATACGAGTTTGAGCGTCGAACATTCGACAGGATCGATATCGGTGACAAAGTGCAGTTGCACATGACACGTTGTATATTATGCTATCGCTGTGTTTTTGTGGCAGACCAGCTTACTCCGAAACGGGTGCATGGAGTATTAGGACGTGGGGACGCGGCCGAAATATCAACATATATCGAGAAGGCTATTGATAATGAATTTTCGGGCAACGTCATCGACGTATGTCCGGTAGGGGCACTTACCGATAAGACATTCCGGTTCAAAAACCGGGTGTGGTTTACCAAGCCCGTGGAAGCTCACCGCGATTGTCCGACATGTAATGGTAAGGTCACGCTTTGGTATAAAGGAGAAGAGGTGCTGCGGGTTACCGCGAGGAAAGACGAATATGGAGAGGTCGAAGACTTCATCTGTAATACCTGCCGTTTTGAGAAAAAGGCGACGTCAGACTGGATAATTGATGGTCCGAGGAAAGTGAAGCATACATCGGTTATTTCAGCCAACCATTACGAGCAGCTTAATCCGCCATCAGTAGTGAAGCGAAACCTTGTGCTGCAAGAGGCGAACAAAGAACAGTTTGAGCGGGCTGATCGGTTATTACCCTAGATTGAAACCGGAAGACGTTTAGCAAAGAAAATCTAAAATCCAATACCGCAATATGGAGTTAGCATTTGTTATTGAAAAGTTTGTGTTGGTGACCGCCGTCTTTGTTATTTCGCTGGTTATCGCCATGTATTCTACCTTGGCTGAGCGCAAAGTGGCCGGCTTTATGCAAGACCGATTCGGACCGGACCGAGCTGGTCCCTTTGGCATCCTACAGCCGTTATGTGACGGCGGAAAATTCTTTTTTAAAGAGGAGATCATTCCTGCAGGCGCCCATAAACCACTGTTTATCATCGGACCCACGATTGCTATTATCACAGCGTGCATCGGTAGTGCCGTTATTCCTTGGGGACAGGCGCTGACCATTGGTGACCGAATTGTTGAATTGCAGGTGGCTGATATTAACGTCGGTGTGTTGTATATGTTCGGTGTGGTTGCGCTCGGTGTCTACGGAATTATGTTGGGGGGCTGGGCTTCAAACAACAAGTTTTCGCTAATGGGCGCGGTGCGTGCAGCGTCGCAAAGCATTAGCTACGAGCTTGCATTGGGCTTGTCGTTGATCGCACTTCTCATGGTTACCCAGTCGCTCTCGCTAAAGGAAATTGTAGCTCAGCAATCCGGTTTTGTCAACTGGAATATTTGGGTACAGCCGGTGGGCTTTTTGATATTTCTAGTCTGCGCGTTTGCTGAATGTAACCGAGTGCCTTTCGATTTACCCGAGTGCGAAACCGAATTGATTGGCGGATATAATGTAGAATATTCGTCTATGAAACTGGGATTGTATATGTTTGCGGAATACATCAATATGTTTGTGTCATCTGCATTGATGTCTGCTTTGTATTTCGGCGGTTACAATTTCCCATTTATGTATGACCTCGGGTTGTCACAGAATTGGATCACCATCATTGGGGTCATCGTATTCTTTGCCAAGATATTCGCCTTCATCTTTTTCTTCATGTGGATCCGATGGACGTTACCCCGATTTCGGTACGATCAACTGATGAATCTGGGATGGAAGATGTTAATACCGTTGGCCATCGCCAATATTGTATTGACGGGTGTCATTACCATTATAAAAGACACTTTTTTTTAAAAAATTGGCGGCGCAACTGCATGTGGCGTCCGCAGCGTAAGACAATAACATGATGCAATCGCTAAGCAATAGAAAAAAGGTACTGGAACAGAAACCGATGAATTTCTGGGAGCGCATTTATCTTCCGGCAATTTTCAAAGGGCTTTCCATCACAATTAAGCATTTTTTCAAGCGTATTCCAACGGTACGCTACCCGGAGGTTAAACGCCCCTATTCGAAGAATTTCCGTGGACAACATTCTTTGAAGCGTGATGAACAGGGACGTGAACGTTGTACGGCTTGTGGTCTGTGTGCGTTGTCATGCCCTGCCGAGGCAATAACGATGATTTCTGCTGAACGCAAACAAGGCGAAGAGCACCTCTACCGTGAAGAGAAGTACGCTGCAGTTTACGAAATCAACATGCTGCGTTGTATTTTCTGTGGACTCTGCGAGGAGGCGTGTCCTAAGGAAGCGATTTACTTGGATGGGCCGCACGTGACTGCGGATTACCTGCGAAAGGATTTTATTTACGGTAAAGATAAATTGGTGGAGCCCCGTTTCGACTTGGTTAACGAAGTGGAGACAACAGCCTAACGTATTAGCCTGATAACACGATGAGCGTTTTTTATTTTGTTGCGTTTTTGTCCATTTTTTTTGCGCTGATGACGATTTTTACTAAAAATCCAGTGCATAGTGTGCTTTATTTAGTTATTACTTTTTTCACTTTTACAATACACTATATCCTCTTGAATGCGCAGTTTTTGGCCGTGGTCAACTTTATTGTGTATATGGGAGCTATCATGGTACTCTTTTTATTCGTGTTGATGTTACTCAATCTGAACAAGGACACGGAACCGCTAAAATCGAATCTGGTTAAATTTATGGGAGTGGTTGCAGGGGCTTGTTTATTGCTTACCGTGGCCGGCTCTCTGCGACTAATGGAAGTATCCAACCCGATTGTACTGAAAAATCCTGACATAGGTCTTGTGGGTAGTCTTGGGAAAGTGCTCTTTAGTGATTTTCTGCTGCCCTTCGAGATATCGTCTATTTTGTTATTAACCGCCATGGTCGGTGCGGTATTATTAGCCAAAAACGAATCTAAGAAAGCATAAATGGAGACAATCGTTCAAAATATTCAAGGAGTTCCGCTTAATCATTACATCTTATTTTGCAGCATCATTTTCACAATTGGTGTAATTGGGGTGCTTACGCGTCGAAACGTTATTATCATTATGATGTCAGTTGAGTTGATGCTCAACGCTGTAAACTTATTGCTTACGGCATTTTCGGCCCATAGCGGAGATCCTGCTGGACAGGTTTTCGTATTTTTTATTATGGCGCTTGCCGCGGCCGAAGTGGCCGTTGGCCTAGCAATTATTGTGATGGTATATCGTAATACCAGATCGGTCGATATAAATGCACTGAATAGGTTGCGGGGCTAAGCCCCGTCGCTCACGAGCTGTTGGTTAGACGAACTTAAACGAACATAAAACGGAATACAGAACATGATAGATTTAATTTGGTTAATTCCTTTGTTGCCGTTGGTCGGTTTTCTGATTAATGGAATAGCAAGGAATGCATTGCCAAAATCATTGGTTGGCGTGATCGGCAGTGGGGTCGTGCTAGTCGCTTTTTTACTGAGTTGTGGGGTTTTTGCAACGGTATATGCCGCCCGTCAAGTTGGCGCCGACGCTACGTTCATCCAACCGATTTTTGAGTGGATTAGTGCCGGCGACCTCCAAATTTCGCTGTCTTTTTTAGTCGACCCGCTTAGCGCGGTTATGCTGCTTATCGTTACGGGAATTGGCTTCTTGATTCACGTGTATTCCGTGGGGTATATGATGCATGACCCCGGATTTGCCAAGTTTTTCGCCTTTCTTAATCTCTTTGTTTTTTTCATGCTGTTATTGGTCCTCGGATCCAACTACATTGTGATGTTTATCGGATGGGAAGGCGTAGGGCTTTGTTCGTACCTACTTATCGGTTTCTGGTTTCGAAACTCGTCATATGTGAAAGCGGCAAAAAAGGCTTTCGTTATGAATCGAATCGGTGACCTTGGTTTTCTGATTGCCGTATTTTTGATCTTCGCCACCTTCGGTTCGTTGGAATTCTCAACGGTATTTCCCCAGGCTGCGGGAATGGCGGTAGGTGATGCTACCTTGTTGCTGATAACCTTGCTGCTATTTGTCGCTGCCACAGGTAAGTCAGCACAGATTCCTCTATTTACCTGGTTACCCGATGCAATGGCCGGACCTACCCCAGTTTCGGCATTGATACATGCCGCTACCATGGTTACCGCGGGCATTTACATGATAGCACGCTCAAATATTCTCTTTACCCTTTCGCCTATAACGCTCCAAATCGTCGCGGCGGTAGGCATTTGCACTGCTTTATTGGCAGCAGCGATTGCTGTTACCCAGAATGACATCAAGAAAGTGCTCGCTTATTCCACTGTTTCCCAGTTGGGATATATGTTCTTGGGTTTAGGTGTTGGAGCTTTTACAGGAGCGTTTTTCCATGTGCTTACCCATGCATTTTTCAAGGGACTTCTCTTTCTCGGTGCTGGTTCGGTGATTCATGCCATGAGCGATGAACAAGATATGCGACGGATGGGAGGGCTTAAAAAACAGCTACCGGTCACTTACGTTACGATGCTAATTGGAACTGTAGCGATTTCTGGTATTCCACCGCTTTCGGGCTTTTTCTCGAAAGACGAAATATTAGCGCACGCGTTTATTTCAAATACGGCTTTATGGATATTAGGTGTTGTTGGGGCCTTGCTCACCTCATTTTATATGTTCCGGATGCTGTTCTTGACGTTTTTTGGCAAGTTCCGCGGATCGGACACCCAGGCTGATCACCTTCACGAATCGCCGATGACGATGACGATGCCGCTCGTGGCATTGGCAATATTGTCGGCTTTGGGAGGACTGTTGAATGTTCCATCCGCATTAGGCGGCGGACACGCACTAGAATCTTTTTTGGCGCCTGTTTTCGAGGACTCAGCATTACAGGTGGAAGCGGTTCATTTGTCGCACAATACCGAATACTTGCTAATGGGCATCTCCGCAGTTGGCGCCCTTATCATGGCTGTCGTGGCTTACCAACAATACGTTTCCAAAGCGGTTGTGCCGAAGTCGGACGAGGCGCAACGGAGGGCGCTGTCCAAACTTTCTTACCATAAATTTTATGTGGATGAGCTATACGAAACGTTAGTTGTACGACCATTGAATGGACTGTCGGGATTCTTTTATCGTGTGGTAGATAAAAGTATTATTGATGGCATAGTAAATGGATCGGGAAAGACAATTGGTGAGACGGGTAAAGGCCTACGTTTGTTGCAGAGCGGCAACGTAGGATTCTACATTTTTTTTATGGTCGTGGCAGCAGTAGTGCTGTTGGCTTATGGCTTATTAACCTTTAATCGATAGGGAATTATATCGCATACATGGATAATCTACTCATACTTTTATTATTTCCGTTGTTCGGTGCGTTGCTTTTGAGCTTGGTGCGGCATGCTGGAACCGCCAAGCGGCTGGCATTAGTTCTGTCGTTGGTTTCTGCGGTACTTACAATCCCATTCCTGCTTAACTTTGTGCCGGACGCCAGCATGCAGTTTGTACAACGGTTCGACTGGATTCCGGCGCTGGGAATCCATTTACATATTGGTGTTGATGGTATAAGTTTGCCGTTGGTACTACTTACCAATGGGCTAATCCCACTGATCATCCTTTCAGCATTTTGGCGAGATTACCAAAATGGTTTTTATGCATTGGTACTGTTTATGCAAACCGGGTTGCTGGTCGTGTTCACAGCGCTTGATGCGTTTACTTTCTACGTGGGATGGGAGGTTGCCCTGATACCCATTTATTTTATTTGCGCATTATGGGGAAGCGGCGATCGGATTCGGGTAAACCTTAAGTTTTTCATTTATACGTTTTTGGGAAGCCTGCTCATGTTGGTCGCAATCATCTATTTGCATCTGCAGGTGCCGTCTAATGATTATGAGCTGACATCATTCTATCAGCTGGCGCTTGATGAATCGACCCAACGCTGGATTTTTTGGGCGTTTTTTCTGGCTTTCGCCATTAAAATGCCGATTTTTCCTTTTCATACGTGGCAGCCAGACACATATACCGAAGCTCCTACAGCAGGTACGATGCTGTTAGCGGGCATTATGTTGAAAATGGGCATTTACGGCGTGATTCGGTGGCTGATTCCCATCGCCCCACTAGGTTTTGCTGCCTATGGCCATCTGGCTTTGGTACTGTGTATCATTGGCGTGGTCTATGCTTCCATTATCGCGTTCAAACAGCAGGATGTAAAACGGTTGGTCGCGTATTCGTCTATTGCACACGTCGGATTGATCGGCGCTGGAGTCTTTGCCTGGAATATGCAGGCCGTCCAGGGGGCGATCGTTCAAATGCTCAATCACGGGATAAGTGTGGTCGGCCTTTTTTTCGTGTTGGACGTTATTGATCAAAGGCTTAACACGCGGAATCTGGCAGCAATGGGAGGTATCGCCAAACCCGCCCCGACGCTGGCAATATTTTTCTTGCTTATTGTCATGGGCGCCGTCGGACTACCGTTAACCAATGGATTCGTTGGCGAGTTTTTACTACTGATCGGTATTTATCAATACGGGATTTGGTATGCTGTTTTTGGCGGGTTGACCCTTATTTTCGGGGCGGTATATATGTTGCGGATGTACCAGAAAATTATGCTCGGGGACGTTAATGAGCGGACGGCCGAGTTTGCGGATATTAAAGGTATGGAGTGGGTGGTTTTGGTGATCGTTGCGGTTTTCGTAATCGGTATAGGCGTTTATCCCAAGCCTGTGCTCCAGCTTTCCGAAGCAGCCGTAACCAATCTGATTGATAGGGTGGGTAAGTTGGTCGTCAATTAAGTGTGGTACGAGGATCCGTTTTTTCGGAAAAAAAGAAAGTTAGTTTTTTATTAAAATAATAGGATTAGGGGCTCGATCTATTTACATCAGCCCGAACTTAATAGAATATGAGTGCGATCATTACGCTGTCGTTATTAGCAATATTGGTACTATACTTAGGACTTTTCAAAGCTAAGCAGGTGTTGTTGCCTGTATCGATACTTGGGCTCGCCGCAGCGGCTGTGCTCCAGATCTTAATTTGGGATACAAACGCTACGCCTTTATACAGCGGTATGGTGTTGTTTGACCCATTCGCCATAGCATTTTCAATACTTTGTATCGTCATCACAGCGTTGATCTTCCTACTTTCGAAAAATTACTTTGACAACCGCAGCCCACATGCGTCGGAATATTATGCATTATTTCTTTTTTCGCTGACGGGCGCGTTGCTGGTCGTCTCTTTTCATAATTTAGCAATGCTCTTTATTGGCGTGGAGATCATGTCGGTTGCATTGTACATTTTAGCGGGTATTCGTAAAAGAGATTTCGCTTCGAACGAGGCCGCGCTGAAATATTTTCTTATGGGTGCCTTCTCCACGGGTTTCTTACTTTTTGGAATTGCATTGTTATACGGTGCTAGCGGATCTTTTGACCTCGCAGCGTTAAGAGACTATGTTATCAGTAATCCGCAGGGCATATCGCCATTGCTTTATGCCGGTGTTTTAATGATTTTGGTCGGTCTTACATTTAAAGTGGGTGCCGCACCCTTCCATTTCTGGACTCCGGATGTATACGATGGTGCACCGATACTCGTAACATCATTCATGAGCACCGTAGTGAAGACGGCCGCATTCGGTGGATTTCTTCGGCTTTTTTATACTTGTTTCGCGCCCTTGCAGGATTTTTGGGTTCCTGCAATATTGGTTATTACAGTGATTACGCTGTTTGTTGGCAACATCACGGCGCTGGTGCAACAAAGTTTTAAGCGGATGTTGGCCTACTCAAGTATTTCGCACGCGGGATACCTGTTGTTTGCTATTGTGGCAATCGGAAGGGGTTCGGCCGGATCTGTGTTGGTCTATGCCGGAGCATATTCCTTGGCGTCGGTTATTGCGTTTGCGGTTTTGATTTTGGTTAAACGAGCTACAGGAAGCGACCATTTCGAAGCATTTAATGGCTTGTCCCGTAAAAACCCCTATTTGGCTTTAGCGCTTACGGTGTCGATGCTTTCGCTGGCTGGAATTCCGCTTACTGCCGGGTTTGTAGGCAAATTTATGATGTTCTCCGGCGTGTTAGCGGAATATCAGGTGTTGTTGGTCTTGTTAGCAGTGATCAATGCTGCGATCGGTATCTTTTATTATTTCCGCGTAATCGTTGCTATGTATTTTAAGCCGCTTGAGCGCGATGAGATTGCAGTGTCTGTCTACTACCGGGCCGTTTTGTGGGTAGCAGCGGCTGCCACCGTAATTTTGGGGATATACCCCACCGGGCTAGCTGCTTTGATCTAATATAGTTGGGCTCGCGTACGTTTTAGGTCAAGACGTGTAGTATTTGCTAACGGCAGTTACGATTCTGTGATTTAAAAAAAAACCGCCCATCAAAGATGGGCGGCCGCCCCAATGGGGATCGGGGCTATCAACCTAAACCTACACTATCTTAGCGAAAAGAGTGCCAAAAAAACCTATTCTCGTACGTTTGGCTAAATTTTTTTAAAAAATAAACACCGGTAGACGGGCGGATTTATAATCCGCTGTTAATCAGCTATATTTGATTTTTTCAGAAGGTTTGTGATAAAAATGCGGAAAAATAGAGGTGGGATTTGGCCTTTATATGCCGCAATTACCAGACGGTGCATCTACTAATTCTGCGACCCAACTAAGGCTACAATTCGCGCGCCGATATCACGGGCCACATCGTTTTTCGATTTAAGCTCGAACGTTTCGGTCTTTCCCATTTTATGAATGATAGTGACCTTGTTATTATCGCTGGCAAACCCCGCTCCAACATCCCTCATTGAATTCAGGACAATGAAATCGACTTTCTTTCTACGAAGTTTGTCGGTAGCATTAGCAATTTCATTATCAGTTTCCAAAGCAAAACCGACGAGAATCTGGTCTCCCCGTTTTTGGTTACCGAGGGACGCGAGGATATCGGTTGTCTTCTTCAGACTAATAGTCAGCGTATCACCCGTTTTTTTGATCTTGCTCGGTGATACCTCCAGTGGTGTGTAATCAGCAATTGCCGCGCTCATTACAGTGATGTCTGTGTCTGCGAACCGGCTCGTACACTGCTCCAACATCTCTGCAGCAGTGGTTACAGGGACAAGTTTAACGCCATGAGGAGCGGTGAGACCAGTAGGGCCGCTCACCAGCGTTACGGAGGCCCCAAGCCGCTTTAGTTCAGCAGCCAAAGCATATCCCATTTTACCAGAAGAGTGATTGCCAATGTATCGAACAGGGTCGATAGCTTCTCGGGTAGGGCCAGCGGTTACTAATGCAGTTTTACCGGTTAGTGGTTTTTCGGCAGAAAAATGGTCGCTTAGAAACTGCAGGATTTCTTCAGGTTCAGCCAATCGTCCCTCCCCTTGCAATCCGCTGGCTAATTCACCGTTTCCTGGCGGGATAACGTAGTCCCCCGCCGCCTTTAGCTTAGAAACATTACACTGTGTTGCTGGATGTACCCACATGTCGACGTCCATTGCGGGCGCAACAAATACCGGGCTTCGAGCAGACAAGTATATGGCACTAAGCAGGTTGTCGCATAGGCCATTTGCAAATTTAGCGATCGTGTTTGCACTTGCGGGAGCGATCACCAGGGCATCTGCCCCCAAGGCTAAATCCACGTGGTTGTTCCAGCTGCCCGTAGAAGGATCAAAATAATCCGATAATACTGGGTTTGCCGATAGCGTCGATAGCGTAAGAGGAGTAATGAAATGGCGTGCGCCAGGGGTCATAATTACCTGAACGGAGGCACCATTTTTAGTTAGCAGGCGAATCAAATGGGCCGTCTTGTATGCGGCAATACTACCACATACGCCTAACAGGATATGCTTGCCCCGGACTGCCATGCTCGACGGTATCGCGGAACATTATTCCGCTTCCTTTTCTTTTGAAGGATTCCTGAAATATACTTTACCATTCAGAAATTCATCGATGGCTACCAATGTGGGTTTAGGCAGACGCTCGTAATGTTTTGAAATCTCAATTTGCTCGCGATTTTCGAACACTTCTTCCAGATTGTCGTTTGTCGTAGCAAACTCGGCTAATTTGCCGTTCAATTCTTCTTTTAAGTCTACCGATATTTGATTGGCCCGTTTGCCGATGACAACAATCGATTCATAAATATTGTCAGTCTCCTTATCCAATTCCCTTAAATCTCGGGTCACGGTGCTATTAGGAATAAGGGATTTGCTGGTTTGCGTACTCATATCTTTACTCATTTTGTATGATTAATTTTGCGATGATAGGTTATTCCCGGTTTGATCCGTGGTTTTTTTACGATCTTCCTGTACTGCGGTATATTCCGCCATCAGCTCCCGCGCTTCCGCCATTCGTTGTTCAGCTTCCGCTTTGAATTGATCTGCATCCTTTCTGAAACGGCTTTCCGGATAAGACGACACAAAACGGTTATAGAGATCGATAACTTGTTCGAAACGCTCTTCCTGCCTCCGTAGGGAACTTTGACCAGCATAAAGGAATTGTGCTTTGATGCTTAAAAATTCCATCTCTTCCGCATATTTAGTGTCAGGAAAATCCCGCAGGACATTATCGAAGGCGATTACCGCCGCCCGGTAGTCGTCTTGCAACCCCATGTCCAAGTATAATTTGGCATTTGTAAACGCCTTCTTTTCCAATTTATCCCGTAGGTCTTGAATTAAATTTCCTGCTTCTTCGACACGATCGCTAGACGGATATAAATTGATAAATAACTGAAGTGCTTCGATTGCCCGATAGGTGTACTCTTGATCCAGTGTTGATTTCGGGGACTCCAGGTAATAACAGTATGCACCCATAAATCGGCATTCTTCCGTCCGTGGACTGTTGGGATACGTGTCGGTAAATTGCTTAAAATGATACCTGGCGGCTGTATAATCATGCAAGTAATAATTAGCATAGGCCGTATAGTAATACAAGTCCTCTGCCTCAGCTTGCCCGCGATATCGTAGCATCAAGTCTTCGAATAGGATCAACGCCTTGCTATATCGCTCTTTGTTGTAATATTTGATCGCTTCCTGATATTTCTGCGCAATGTTGTTGCTTGCCCGCAACTTTTCAAATTTGCTTTTGCAACCCGATGCCAATACCATCAGTAGCACACACGCCGTCCATGCCGCAATTCGCCTGTTTATAAACATTTTGCAAAGATAAGTGAATTTAAAATACCTGTCAATTAAATTTAGGGCAAGATACGTCAAACATCGAGTATTGGAGGTTGCCAGAACAGGCTTTTAACATACTTTAACAGCTTGACTATATACTAAGGCATATTCGAGTTTTGACGAAAAATCCGTACCTTTACGACTGGAATAACAGTGAAGGTTATGAATTTACAGGAAAGAGTAGAGCAGGCCTTAGATTCAATCCGGCCTTATTTGGAAACTGATGGGGGGAACGTTCGCATCGACGAAATCACGTCCGATAACGTCGTTAAATTGAAACTTTTGGGTTCCTGTGCCTCATGTGCCATGAGTATTATGACATTCAAAGCTGGTTTGGAGCAGGCGATAAAAAAAGCCGTGCCGGAGATCACCGCCGTGGAGGCCGTAAACCTCACGGATATGGACGATCCCAAAGCCACGATGCCCACTCCAAAAACCGACTATTAACGTTAACATATTTTAACAAGCCGACATAGCTCGAATACGTAGCTTTGTGATAAATGAGGAGATACCGCTACATACTGGTAGTTTTGATAGCCCTCTGTGCGGCGACAGCGACGGCACAGCAGCGTAAACTTGTGCAATTTAGCGGAGTTATTCACAATGCCGATACCAACGTTGTAGTGCCTTACGTTACCCTTAAGAATAGATCGTTTCATAATCAGACCTTTACCGCAAATCATCAGGGATATTTTTCGTTTGTTGCCCATGAGGGAGACACCATCAGCTTTTCAGCGGTAGGGTACCTGCCGATTCAAATTGTAATTCCGAAGGTTTCGGAAGATAAGTACACCGCCATGGTGCAGATGACTGCACAGATCAAAGAATTACCGGTCGTAACCCCGTATCCGTGGGCAAGTATTGAAGAATTCAACGAGGCTTTCATGGCACTTGAAATAGCGGATGATGATATCACTGTCGCACAGAAAAACTTGTCGCCAGAATCGCTTGCTGCGTTATCGCGGATTACGCCGCGCAGCGCAGACGAAATACAAAATTTCAATGCGATGCAAAACCACGTTGAGCTGAGCAACAAAGCGGTCAATCAGCGGATGGCTAACCCGTTGCTAAGTCCGTTTGCCTGGGGCAATTTTATTCGACAAATAACCGAAGGCAATAAAAGTAGAAGTCGCTTGGGAAACGGTAATTAGCTGACTAGGATAACCGCACCGATTGCCTGATGCTTAGCCGAGACGCAACCAGGGCGATCGCGGCGGATACGAGCACCACTGTTGTGGAAACCAAGAGAAAATCAGCCGCCCGAATACTAACCGGGTATACATTGGTAATTAGATTTTCACCGTTGCCGATGCCAATCCAGCCCCAGTATAACTGCGATAAGCAAAATAGCAATCCCAATAGTAATCCTGCGACGCACCCAATTAATGAAATCAACATTCCCTCGTAGAAAAATATCCGACGAATTAGGTCATCAGTTGCTCCTAATCCCTTTAGGACTGCTATATCCTGCTTTTTGTCGATGACCAGCATGGTAAGCGAGCCGACGATATTGAAAATAGCGATCATACCGGTAAAAGCAATAATAAAAAATACGGCCCATTTTTCAGAGCGTACGATCTTATACAGCGTAGGATTCTGTTGCTCCCGGTTTTTTACAACGAATGCGTCGCCGAGTTTTTCCCTGAGCTGTCGCTGCATTACGGCCGCGTCAGTGCCTGGCACCAGTTTTAATTCGATAGCGGAAACCTGGTCGTATTCATCAAGTACCTCACGGGCAAATACCAACGGCACAATGAGCAGCTCATCGAACTCCTGCTGGTAAGCCAAGACACCTGTTGGCCGGATGGTGCGCATGGTGAACTCTTCTGCGGGATTGAGAACATTTACTCGGCCTTTACGTGGCGAGAATACCTCAATGCCGCGTGATGGGTCTTCGAGTGATATACCCAGCGCACTATGGATTTTCGCCCCCGCCACGGCGTACGGTTCGCCATCGCGCTCCAGTTCAAAGCGCCCGCCAAGCAACAACGAATCGGTTGGCCGGATAAAATCGCTTGATACACCTTTAATGGTGGCGATGTGCTGTCGATCGCCGTATCGCAACAATACCCGCTCTTGAAGTACTTCGTTGTAGGCAGAGACACGGGGATCCGTTTTTATTGGGTTAAACAGGATGGTATCCGCATGAAAAACTTTGCCTTCGTTTGGCTCGATACGGAATTCGGGTGTAAACGCGCTGTACATGGAAAAGATGAGCTTTTCCAAGCCGTTATAGAATGACAAAATAACAATAAGTGAGGCGCTGCTCACCATTACGCCAACTACACTGATGCCCGATATGACGTTAATGGCGTTGACCGATTTTTTAGAGAAAAGGTAGCGTTTCGCAAAGTAGCTTGCTAAGTTCATCGATTACCCCCTTACAAACGGATTGCTGGCCTTTTCATGACCTATGGTAGTTTCCGGGCCGTGACCGGGATATACAGTAGTATCGCTGGGCAGTGTATAGAGTTGGTGGCGGATGCTGCTTATCAATTGTTGAGGATCACCGCCGGGCAAGTCTGTGCGTCCGATACTGTGTCTAAATAGTACGTCGCCCCCAATTAAAAAGCTTTCCTTTTTGCTATAGAAGCATAAATGGGCAGGTGAATGGCCCGGTGCGAACAGCAAGGTTAACTCGCTTTGGCCAAACGTTACAATCCCCTGAGCGGGCAGAAACGTTTCGGCGATTGGCGACACGTCATATCGGATACCCATTTGCGGAGCATAGTGCTGCACTTCCACCAATAACGGTAATTCGCCTTCGTGAAACTGAGGTAGCAGGCCATAGTTGTCATAGATAAAGCGATTGCCTAGAACATGATCAATATGGCAATGGGTATTAAGTAATAACTCGGGCCGCAGGCCTTCGCGTACGATAAATCCCGTCAGCGCGTTTTCTTCAGCGGGGCCGTACATACCAGGGTCGATAATGGCAGCCGCTCCTGTATCATCGTACAAAATGTAGGTGTTTTCCTGATAAGGGTTGCAGACGAAGGACTTAATGTAAATCATACGACAAACATAAGCATTTCATTTCCAATGGATGGAATGGAGTAGTGTATCAATATCTGCATGTATAAACTCAAGTACGGGTTGTATGGAGTCGAGTCGAGGTTTCTCGTTAAAATACAATGCGCCCCGTAAATAATGCGTTGTACTATCAGTTACAAAAAACTGAATATTGGAGGCCGTATTTCCCTTAATTTCATATTTCAGGCCATACACCCGATCTCCAGGACGGTTAATCCCTTGCTGATCAATGGCGGTCGCTTTAACGGTATGCTTGAAGGCAAACGTCCGTGCGTCTTCGACCAATTCGTTAAAATGTTCGCGGCCATCTATTCGGATATAACTTAGGTGAATCCTTGCGTTAAATTGCTCGAAACGGATGTCCGTCCAACAGGGTTGCGCATCGGCTGAACGGTCAGGCTCCATCGTGGCGTACGCAGGCATATCGAAAACGTAGGGACAACCTGTTGAAAAGGGTTGATAGTCCTTGTCCGGGAATTCTATACGGAAATACCCCCTCGGTTTGGGGGCATAATGCTGTCCGCAACCTCCTATTGTAAGCAGCAACCCGAATAACAAAACTATAGACCGGCCATTCATCTTCTAACTTTTCTACTTTATTTGACGCTCCGTGCCGTTCCAAATTTCCCAATTTCGTTCAGCTTGTAACTCCAGCATCTCCAGTCCATTTTTGACTACCGCTCCTCGTTCGGCGCCCTGCTTTAAAAATGCTGTCGTTTCAGGATTATAGACAAGATCATAAAGGAGATGTCGTTTACCTAATAAATCGTATGGAATTTCCGGACAAGTATGAATATCGGGATACGTGCCGAGAGGCGTGGTGTTGACGATAAGGAGATACTTATCCAACACCAGCCTATCTAGTTGGCCATAATGAAATTGTCCAGCCATAGGCGCCCGCGAAACCAAACTCGTTTCAATCCCCAATTGGGTGAGGGCATATAATACTGCTTTTGCTGCACCTCCATTCCCCAAAACAAGGGCCGCGGTATGCCAGGGGCGCAGCAAGGGCTTTAGCGACGTCATGAATCCGTAGACGTCAGTGTTATAACCTGTCAGCACCGGAGCAGGTCCACTACGGTCAATTTTTATACAATTGACCGCCGCGATGGCCTCCGCCTCGGGCGATAACTTCTGCACGTAATCCATCACAGCAATCTTGTATGGAATGGTAACGTTAACCCCCATGAGCTGAGGATTCTCAGAGATCATACGAGTAAATTCAGCTATTGTTTCGATGGAGTATAACTGATAGTCTACGTCGGTTATCCGTTCCCTTTCAAACTTAGAATCATAGTATTTTTTCGAAAAAGAATGCGTTAACGGGTAGCCGATTAAGCCATATTTTTTCATGTCTGTGCGATTACGCGCTAGATAAAATTATGAAAAGTATCGCCACGTAAACCGAGTCGGGTAGACTCCAGAGCAATGATTTCATGTGGATTGATGTTGCCCAAATTTACGTTGGAGCCGACAAGCTGTATAAACCAAACTTGCTGAGCCTTCAGGGGAGCTTCCCAAATAATCTTTTCATTGGGAATTTCATTCAGTATTTCGTCGACGAGCCCCTGTCTTACCTCTCCCGACTCCCGATAAAGTCCAACATTCCCGCTTTCACGTGATTCCGCGATAAGTCGCCACGATCCAGCCTCGAGCTCAGCTTTCATCAACGAAATCCATTTATAGGGAGCCATGATCTTCGTGTTGTCCTTTGAACCTACTTCCGAAATCACTGTAACGTGTTTGGCGAGCTTCGCAATGTATTCGCATTTCTGGTCATGCGGCATGATGATCGAACCATCAGATACTTCAGCGTATTCCAGTCCGTATTTTTCGATGACCCGCAAAAAATCATCAAATTGGTTTCGGATTACGAAAGCTTCGAACAATGTGCCGCCTAAATATGCGTTTACACCGGCGTCCCGATAAACGGCAAGCTTTTCAGAGAGTTTCGGCGTAAGATAAGCAGTTGTCCAACCCAGTTTCACAAAATCGGTGTACGCCGCTCCAACAGCCATAAAATCTTCGGCTTGCCTTACGCTAAACCCCTTATCCATAACCATTGTTAATCCATTATTTCGTGGTTTTTGCGTACGCATGGGGATATTATTCAACTCAAAATTCATGAAAGTTACTGCATTTATAGCTAAACAAATTGTTATACGGCACGATCAAAAGCCTCCCGGCTACCGTTAAGACATGTATTTTCTGATCACTTCGATGATGGCTTTATTGCCGCGCAACTGCGGGAGGTATTCAAACAAAACGACATGCTTGCCCGGATCGGAGGAAAGCCCCAGTTCCAGGTACGTTAATGCCTCTTTGTATTTGCCATTTGCGATGAGATAGGCCACCATCCGGTAATACAATTCCGCTGTTTCAGGATTGTTTTTGATGGCTTCAGCTATTGTTTCGATAGCTTGATGAAGTTTTCCGCGTTCGTATAAAATAGAGGAATAGTCTAGCCAAGCCTCAGCATCTATCGGATTGAGCTCAACGACCTTTTCATACGCCTGTTCCGCTTCATCTAATTGGTTCAACTTATAACGGGCGTCTGCTATGGCAAACCAATAATCCGGATTACTTTGTTCGAGATCAAGCGCTTTTTTATAAAAATGTAGCGATTCGAAATGCCGTTCTTCGTAATCGAGCGTTACTCCTATGCCAAACCAAGCGTCTGCCAGTTCGGCATCTATTTTGACCGCTTTTTTATAATAAGATCGGGCCTCATCCATTCGATCCAGCTTCTCATAGCATTCTCCAATAGCACAATAAGTCTCGGCACCTGGCGGTTCATATTCAAACGTTTGCTTATAGACGTCAATCGCTTCACTGTACTTTTCGAGGTTAACGAGCGCGTTGCCTTTATTGAAATAAGCCGATGCAAAATTGTCTTTGATCAAAATGGCATAATCATAGGCGTCGATCGCTTCCTCGTAGCGATTCAATTTATGATATGCATTTCCAAGGTTGTACCAGGCTGCACAGGAGTAGGGATCGTTGTCAATATACTGCTTATAAAATCCGATACTTTCCTCCTGCCGATCCAGCACGTCGTAACAGAATGCGAGTTCGTACAAGGCGTCCTGGTTTTCCATATTCTGTTCCAAACTCGCCTTCAGGTAGTGCACAGCCCGTTCGTAATCCCCTTTGTTTTGGTGCAACAACGCCATTTGAAGATAAACTTCATCGGGATTTTCCGCCAGCTCCCCAGCTTTTTCAAGGTTCTCGAATGCTTCATCGTAGCGGTCCAGATTGCCTAATATGCCTCCTTTAATCAGGTATATGTCGCCTTCTGATGGTTCGAGGGTTTCGGCTTTTTCCAGTGACTCCAATGCCTGAGAAAATTGGTGGGTTACCGCAAAAAGTTGCGCCTGTTTTAGATAAAAAACCGCAACATAGGGGTGCTGGCTCACGGCATATTCAACGACCTGAAGCGCTTTGATCGGGTCGTTTTTGTCCATATAATAGTCAATAATCCCCTCAAAAGCCTGCGTGTCAAAAAAATACTGATCCTTGTTACGGATCATCTCTTCGTATCTTGCTACCGAAAATTTGGGGTCTTCGGCTGATCCATATTCAAAATCGTCTTCCATCTATATCCTAATTAAGAACTGCATTGAGACCTTCGCTCTATTCCACATTCCACGCCGACGCTGGCAACAACAAAATAGTATTTTGTCATCTATTGTTGTGAACACAAGTTTTCAACAATTATCCGGGGATCTTAAAAAACTATTGAAAATCAATTTTTTATAGAAACACAAATGTAGATAACCAGTGAGGTGCGATGCGTTATCCTGTTGGATGTAAGTGTGATACACTTTGGTCATGCGTCGTTTCAAATAGATAGACAAAGATACGTATTATACCTAAAAAACGGAACTTAAGGGAGGATATTTCAAGGTCGCGGTATATCAGAATCCGGACAACACGATTGCCGATTATGCGAGCGAGCAAATTATACCGCTCAACGGTATAATCCCTTGCTCTCGATAAAGTCGACAACCGTATCTGGGACAAAGTAGCGAATACTTTTTCCCATCCTAACGGAGTTTCGGACAAACGTGGCGGATAATTCCATAAGCGGCGTATCCGTAACAGTAATGGCGGGGTGTTCTTTCAGTTGCTCGTTCTGGAATCCGGGCCTCGGGTATACATAAATATGGTAATCACGTAGCAGCAATTCATAGTTCTTCCACTTATGAAACGTAGACAGATTGTCGGACCCCATGATCAATACAAACCGCTTTTCGGGATGTTGCTCCCGCAGATGGGTGAGCGTGTCAATGGTATAGGAGGGTTGGGGCAACGAGAATTCGATCGTACTGCTGCGTATGTTTTCGGCGTTTTCAATGGCAAGATTAACCATCTCAAGTCGATCGTACATATTTACCAACGAATCCTTCTTTTTTAATGGATTGTGGGGCGATACAACCAGCCATACCTCGTCCAGGTCGGTGTGATTAGCCATGTAATTGGCAATGATTAGGTGGCCGATGTGTATAGGATTAAATGATCCAAAAAACAATCCGATGGCCGACATGATGCACATTATTTTTCTGACACGAAATTTAGCAGCAGGCGCTCAGCTTCGGCGCAAGCGCGCTGCAAGTCGTCGTTGCACAAAACGGTGTCAAACTGATCGGCATAGCGAAGCTCCTTTTCGGCTTTTTCGATCCGTTCTGCCAGTTTATCTTCGCCATCCGTACCTCGGCCTTTAAGCCGCTGAACGAGCACATCGAGCGATGGCGGCTGCACGAATATTGCGAGCGCTTTGTCGGAAAATTTGCGTTTGAGGTGCAGTCCTCCCTCTACGTCAATGTCGAAAATGACATGCTTGCCCAATGCCCAGATCCGATCGACTTCCGACCGGAGTGTCCCATAAAATGTGCCCGAATAAACCTCTTCAAATTCGATAAATTCTTTCTTTGCGACGCGGTGCAAAAACTCCTCCTTGGAAATAAAATAATAGTCTTTCCCGTTTATTTCGCCTTCCCGCGGTGGCCGTGTACTTGCGGAAATGGAAAATGCTATTCGATCACCGTGTTTGGCTAATAAATGTTTTACAATGGTCGTTTTACCGGCGCCCGAGGGCGCGGAGAATATGATCAATTTTCCGTTCATAGCTTACAGCACATTTAACAACTGTTCCTTGATTTTTTCAAGTTCCTCTTTCATCCGCACTACAATTTGCTGGATACCTGCATGGTTGGCTTTAGACCCGAGGGTGTTGATTTCGCGTCCCATTTCCTGCGAGATGAACCCCAGTTTCTTCCCGTTGGCGTCTGTAGCTTCCAGAGCCTGTAAAAAGTAGTTGCAGTGGCTGCGCAGGCGCACTTTTTCTTCGGTGATATCAAGCTTGTCAATATAAAAGATAAGCTCTTGTTCAAAGCGGTTCCGATCAACATTTTCTTTGCCTACCGTCTCGTCCATGTATTGGCTTATCCGCTCCCGGATTAATGGTATGCGTTCTGCCTCGACAGATTCCACTTCGCTAAGCAGCTTCAGGATCTCTGTTGTCCGGGCGAAAAGATCGTTACGAAGCACTTCCCCTTCATCCCTCCTAAATTGATCAAGTTGGGTCACCGCATCATGAAACGCATTTACCAATAATGTTGCCTCTTCTTCATCGGCCTTGTCTTCATCCTGGCTGATCACCTCTGGCATATTAAGTGCTAACTCGAAAAGATTCGATGGCTGTATTCCTACCGACTCGGCGATGTGTTTCAATTGCTGGAAGTACGTTTTAAACAATTCTGCATTGATGGCGGCGGCGGCAGCCGTTTGGTCGGTATACTCCACGCTTACGATTACGTTTACCTTGCCGCGTTCAATGAGTTTGGTACACTCACTTCGCAAAAACAACTCTCTTTCCGAAAACGCTTTAGGCAACCGTAGGTTGAGTTCTAAAAACTTGGAGTTAAGTGACTTAATCTCTACGGTGTATTTTACCTTTTGGTTTTCTTTGGCCCCTAAGCCGTATCCTGTCATGGACTTGATCATGTGCAAAGGTAATAAAAATAGGCGGTAGGTCGTGCACGGCATTGGTATGCCGAAGGCGAAAAAAAAGCGCCACCCCAAGGGGTGGCGCCGGTCTATAAACGGTGAGTAAAGGGCCCTATTCGTATTGGTTTTTGATTGCGTAGCCCGAATCTTTAAGCAGCTTTTCGCGTTGGAACAAGGTAATGTCAGCTTCAACCATTTCTCTAATGAGCGCGTCAAGATCGTATTTCGGTTTCCAATTTAGTTTATCTTGGGCTTTTTTGGGGTCTCCGATCAGAAGATCGACTTCCGTCGGCCTAAAGTATTTTGAGTCGACCGCGACTACCTCCCGTCCAATTTCAAGCTGGAAATCGGGATGACTACAATACGCGACGTATCCCTTCTCGTTGACGCCATGGCCTTGAAACTCGACTTCAATGCCGATTTCCGCAAATGCCAGCCGCACAAACTCGCGTACCGGAGTGGTAATTCCCGTCGCGATGACAAAGTCGTCCGGGTTTTCCTGCTGTAGTATCAAATACATCGCCTCAACATAATCTCGTGCATGTCCCCAATCGCGTTGCGCGTCAAGGTTACCCAGGAAAAGTTTGTCTTGTAAGCCCAACGCGATTTTTGCAACCCCCCGGGTAATTTTTCTGGTGACAAACGTCTCTCCGCGCAACGGGCTTTCGTGGTTAAACAGAATCCCATTGGCCGCAAACATTCCGAATGCCTCTCTGTAGTTTACCGTAATCCAATACGCGTAGAGCTTAGCGACGGCGTAGGGCGATCGGGGATAAAACGGTGTGGTTTCGCGTTGAGGAACCTCCTGAACTAATCCATATAGCTCCGAAGTGGATGCCTGATAGACTTTGACTGCCTTCGTCATACCGAGTAAGCGGATGGCTTCCAGTATACGCAGTGTACCGATACCATCTGCATTGGCGGTGTATTCAGGGACATCAAAACTAACCTGTACATGTGACATTGCCCCAAGGTTGTAAATTTCGTCAGGTTGTACGTGTTGGATGATACGGATCAGGTTAGTCGAATCTGTCAAATCGCCGTAGTGTAGTGTGAATTGGACGTTCTCGTCGTGTGGATCTTGATAAAGGTGATCAATGCGCTCGGTATTGAACAACGAACTCCTTCGCTTGATGCCGTGCACCTCATATCCTTTCGATAGTAGAAGCTCAGCAAGATATGCGCCGTCCTGACCCGTCACACCGGTTATCAGCGCCTTTTTTTTAGTCATAGTCATGTTTAGTTAAAATTAAGGTTAATAAGCATTTTCATTGCCTTTTACTAAATGCAGCAGCGTCAGCAGAATGATCTTCAGGTCGAGACCGGGGGACCAGTTTTCTACATACCACATGTCGTGCTGCACCCGTTTTTCCATTAGATGGAGTGTCTGTGTTTCTCCGCGTAGTCCATTTATTTGCGCCCACCCCGTAATGCCCGGCTTTACACAGTGTCTAAGCATATAATTATCGATACACTGTCGATACTCTTCTGTATGTTTCAACATATGTGGTCTTGGACCGACGATGCTCATGTTTCCAATCAATACATTGAAAAACTGGGGGAATTCATCTAAACTGGATTTTCGAAGGAATCGGCCGATTCGGGTGACTCGCTCGTCGTTTTTACAGGCTTGTTTGCAATGGGAGTCTTCATTTACCCGCATACTCCTGAACTTATAACACCAAAACGCTTCGTTATTCCGGCCTGTGCGCTTTTGTTTGAAAATTACCGGGCCTCGGCTTTCCAACTTGATCAACACCGCTAAAATTACGTAGATCCAACTCAGGAATAAGACGAGTACCAGTAAGCTGATAACAACGTCCAAAGTACGTTTGATTATGGAATTTGGACTTTCCTCGGCATGGACGGTTAAGGCTGAATCACCAATCGCATATTGCGGTTCAATGTCTATCGGTTGCATAACTTTCGGCTTTAGTGGTTAGTAATTGGACGTTTCAGGCTAGGACGCGGGCAGGAGCCGACGCCCCTTGGTTTACCGTCGGGTGGCGGTTCGATATACGTTCCATCATCCCAAAGAGGATGTGCTCACGACTCAGGTATTCGACTGCATACGTTCTCGCTTTGCTCGCTATATCGCGATGGTCGCCAGTACAGCATTCGAGGATAGTATCTCCAAGTAGCGTTTCATTTTCACAGTCGATTACAATAGCCATTCGGTGCCGGCTGATTGTCGTGTGCAATGTTGTCCCTGGTTCGGCCGTCACCAGGGCTAGCCCTCCCGCGGCCCAGATGGCCGTAAGCTTAGAGGGCATCATCAAATCACAGGCACTTTTTCGTTGAAGCACCAAGTGCACATCGGTCATGTTCAGAAATCGGTTGAACTTCTCCAGGGGCTGTAGGGGAAGAAAGGTCATGTTGGTCAGCTTCTTCTCCATGGCAAGTTGCATAAGGCGGTCCTTATAGGGGCCATTTCCGCAAATGACAAATTTGATAGACGGATGAGTTGCTAGGCGCTTTGCAATGGATATTAAACTGTCCAGTCCCTGTTTTTCGCCAATACTCCCCGAATAGAGGACGACGCTGTCTGATCGGTTAAATCCCCATTCTGTCTTTAACCGGTGTCGGTCTTCAATCGGACGGAATGTATGCGTGTCTACCCAATTCGGAAATAGAATAATGTCCTTATTCGTTTTTTTGGCGATCTTTTCAATCATTCCCGCGGAGATGGTGCTGACAAAGTCGGCGCGGTTGATGATGATTCGTTCAAGGCCAAATAACACGTTGAATAGCGACTTAACCCTCAGTATATTAAAGTCTCTGGCGGCTTCGATCTGTAAATCATGTACGTGATAGACGAGCTTCCCCCCTTTAATAAAGCGGTACAGCAGCGCCAAGAAACCCAAGTGGAACGGCGGAGCCATGCAAAAGATGTAGTCGTGCTTTGGCTTGAACAGCAGGTATATGACCACGAAAAATGACGAAAGCAAAAAGCTAAAGTCTTGCAGAATCCGTCGCATGCCGGTCGGCGCGGCGGGCACGTACAAGGGACATCGGTATATTTCCAAATTCCCCTGCTGGCGAACTTCTTTCCGATAGAATCTACCGGTATAGGGCGCCTGAATTTTCCAATATGGGTAGTAAGGAAAGCTGGTAACTACCGTACAATGATATCCGTTGACAGAAAACCATTCAGCCATTTCACCTGAATATTTGCCAATTCCGGTGAGCTCTGGCGAAAAGTTTATACCCATCATCAGAACGCGGTTTTTCTTGTTTCTAACCTCTTCCATAGTATGCGCGAATTTTATTGAGCGACCGCTGCAGACGGCATTGGTCGGAAAAAATGGGATGCGTGTTGGTATCGCTTGAAGCCACGACGCGCGTGACACGCTGGTCGACAATCGCAGGTACGATTTAGTCCGAGCCGGCAGAAAGCGGCACCACGTTCGAACTAAGTCCAAAATATCGTGCCTGTTCATTTCTCAATTGATCGACTAGTCGGCCTTCAGGAAGGATTACGTCATCATAGGTGAGTACCTGGTCTTTGGCAACAGCCCGTTTTAGAATGCAGTTTTCGGCCACACCTATCGGCAGTAAGTTTTCCTCGTAGCAACGCGCTACATTTTCACACTGTCCGTATGTCATATAGTGGCCGATTCCGTCGATAACATCTCCGCTCTTCAAATCAACTTTTGCAGTTGCCACGACTTCAACTTGCGGCCTTCCGGCAGGGGCTAGCGCAGCATCATGAAAGAGGACCGCGCGGGCTACGGTCTGAGGCACTTCGAAGTGGCATAGGTGATAAGGCGTATAAAAAAGGTGAAGCGGGCCTTCACCCAACTTGTAAAGGTTAAGGTAATGTTGTTGGATTGGATGGTCGTGCGTGCCTAGCACAAAAACACCCGGCCCGGGCTCCGCCCCTACGACATAATCTACAATCCCCGGCCCCTCCGTAAGTTCTGCTAAGGGAAAAAGGGAGACCACTTCTTTGAGTGGTGTGCCAATCGGAACCGAAGGACCTAACATACCCCTTCGTGCCACCCGCATCCCGGTGCCATTCGCAATAATAGCCTGTTCAAAGGATATTTTGCTGCCATCCGCAAAGGATGTAACCATCTCGGGATTCTGGCCCCACTTTTTTGCAAACTCCTGCTGCGTAGTGGGGTTCCGGTAAGGATCATGAAGGCCTTTAATGTTTCCGCACAGCACCGGTTTCACGCCAAGTGACCTAACAAACCGGAAGAGATTCATCGTTACGCCGGGTTGGTCACCATCCGCGTTGGTATAGACCACCCCAGCCTGATCGGCATATACCTTTAAGATAGGTCCTACAGTGCCGTCCAATTCGGCATCCATAAGGATTACATGCTTTCGGTTCTTAATTGCCCGGAGCACTACATTGGCGGCAAACTCAACAGCCCCTGTTACTTCGATAACGGCATCGACTCCTTCAGCGTCGCACAAGAGGTTTGCGTCCTCCGTAATGGAATAAACCCCTTTTCGGATGTTTTCCTCCAGGGCTGCAACGTTCGACACCTCCTGGGGGTTTAACACGCCGGCATCATGGTATGCCTTTTCGGCTTTATGTATTTTTCGGTTTGCGATAGCCACTAATTCCATGCCGGGTACATATTTACAAATCTGCAGGGCGATACCTCGTCCCATAAAACCGGCCCCCACTAAAGCTACGCGAATAGGGTCGTCTGCCGCTTGGCGTTTGGCCAAGGCAGTATCAATGATAATCATACAGTAAATTTTTGGTTGGAAGGTTATATAATCGTTTGTGGATCTAGAAGCGGGTGTGCGCTATCCTTTTTCGAGACAAGCGTCGGCTGAATTGGCCATTCTATGCCGAATGCTGGATCGTCCCATCGATAACACCGCTCCGCGCCGGGGGCATAAAATGCAGATACTTGGTAGGTCACTTCGGTATCATCTTGCAGCGTTATAAATCCATGTGCAAAACCTTCGGGAACATATAGCATTCGATAATTGTCTGCGGATAGCACCACGCCGGTCCATCTTCGGTAAGAAGGCGAGTGCGGCCTCATATCGATAACCACGTCATAAATTGCACCCCGCGTGCAGCGCACCAACTTTGTCTCTTCGTGTGGTGCCAACTGCATGTGCATACCGCGCAAGGTACCCTTACGTTTATTATAGCTCACGTTGGTCTGTACGGCGTTGGTATTCAGGCCAAACGACTCGAACTCGCGCTTGCAATAGGATCTTCCGAAGAAGCCACGCTCGTCGTTTATCGGGCTTACATCGATGATGTAAGCACCTTTCAATATCGTCTCTTCAAAATTCATAATTATGCGGTTATTAATGTTGACCAGGATTCGCTCAAAGGGATGCCTTTTCGCCGCCATTGCAGCTGCTCGTTGAGTTGCGAGTCGTCTTGCAAAGCGCTTAGCAGCTTTAATCGCATATAACGGGAATTCCTGAAATCGGCATTGTCGAAGCCCATTGCTACCAATCCGCGATATAGCTCCTCTATCGTTTCCCTTAGCGTATAAACTGGCTGTGCATCAGGCGCTAGCTTTTCAAAAAGGTCGAAGTTAACCGAGTACGAACGTTTATCCGGGGCTGCCTTTTCATTAATCGTCACCTTGGTTCCCGGAATGGCCTCGGCTACTGCCTGAGCTAAATCCTTGACCTGATAATTCCACGTGTTGCTCCCGACGTTGAGGGCCAGAAAGTCCCGGTCTGCGTCCGGGGTGCCGGCGGATGCCCATCGGATTGCTCGAGCCATATCTTTGATATGGATCAGGGGGCGCCAGGGCGTACCATCACTGAGTATGTTAATCGTTGACGATGAGGCTGCGCCGGCAACGAAATCGTTGAGAACCAAATCTAAACGCAACCTTGGGCTCATACCGCAGGCTGTAGCAAAACGCAGGCATGAGATCTTGAAATGTTCATCTGCCAAAGGTACGAGCGCTTCCTCTGCCATCACTTTCGACTTCGCATAAGCGGTTAACGGGTTAAGTGAAGCGTGCTCGGTCCTGGGCGCTGCGTCGGCAAAACCATAGATGCTGCAGCTTGAGGCAAATATAAATGACCGCGCTCCTGCTTCTTTAGCCAATTGTGCTGTCCGCACCGCGGCTCGATAGTTGACGTCAAGCGTAACTTGCTCGTACCGGTTACCCATAGCATCATTCGATATAGCGGCCAGGTATATGACGACGTCAACACCGTCTAAGGCTGCAGGTGTTATGGCCCGGACATCGCCAAAAAGTTGCTCATCCAGTAGATATTCTGGAAGCGTTGAAGTGTTCGTTAAGCAGGTAGCAAAATAACCTGTATCGTAGCCCACTAACGTAGCACGCGGATAAAATGCTCGAAGCTCGCTGACGACTGCCGGGCCGACGTAGCCCATGTTTCCCGTAATTAAGATTTTCATGATTATATGGTTAGTTATTAAGCAATAAGGTGGTTTGGACTTGATGACAATTTGATCTTTAATAGGGAATCTTCATGCCAAGGCGCATTGCCCGAAGCCCACAATTCTTCCAAAACGTTTTTGTCGCGTAGCGTGTCCATAGGCTGCCAAAATCCCGAATGCCGGTATGCCGTCAGCTGCCCCTCCTGGGCTAGGGTTTCTAGTGGCTCTTTTTCCCACGAAGTCTCGGCGTCAGCGATGTAGTCTAAAGCTTCCGGTTCCAGTACGAAGAACCCGCCATTTATCCAAGGCATGTTACTACCGTTTGGCTTTTCGTGGAAGGTGTCGATTTTCGTTTGATGTCCGCTGAGGTTGAATACGCCAAACCTGCCGGGTTGTTGAACGGCAGTAAGAGTCGCAAGCGTGCCGCTTGAATGATGGAAGTCGATCAACGCTTCAATATTGACATCGCTAAGGCCATCGCCATAGGTCATGCAAAATGTTTTGTTGCCGATGTATTGTTTTACCTTCTTCAATCGCCCGCCCGTCATGGTATTTTGGCCTGTATCAACCAAAGTTACTTTCCACGGTTCGGTCTTGTTTCTATGCATGACCATGCTGTTGTTTAGCATGTTAAAGGTCACGTCCGAATTATTGAAGCAATAGTTTGCGAAATATTCTTTGATGACGTGTCCCTTATAGCCACAGCAGATGATGAATTCGTTGATGCCATAGAAAGAATAAATCTTCATGATGTGCCACAAAATAGGCTTCCCGCCGATCTCTACCATCGGCTTTGGTCGGATACCACTTTCTTCGCTGATGCGCGTGCCGTATCCGCCAGCAAGTATTACTGCTTTCATAATTGTAAAGTTGATGATTGGTAATTAGTTAATTATTCGATTTATTGGGTGTTGTTTACAGGTCATAGCCGTATCGCCGGATGCAAGGTTTCCAATAATCCAGATTGTATTGGATCCAGGCGTGGACGCCGAAGGGCAAGCTGCTGTCTACGGCCTGGTCAAATGGAAGTTTGTCGACATCCCATTGGTTAAAGTCGGCTCCGAACTTTTCTGCCAGGTGTCTGGGCGAAATCTTGAAATTGGAAGATAACTTTGGGAAATGCTGGGTGTAGAAGAGGTCGTCATAAAAAGCTCTTTTTCGTATTTTTCGCTGCCAGTGGTAGAAATCGATATAGGGCTTAAACCGGGTAGTCATATAGTGGTAGCCCCTCGTTTTTTTTAGACCAAAGCCGGCCGCCCCAAAATACTCTGGATTGGTAAATCTGGTCATTTTTCTAAGCAGCGTATTTTTTATCTGGAATCCGGTATTGTAGATAACGGATCCGATGAAGTCGTAGTCTAAGCTGCACCATTTCTCCAGTTCGTCCCGAAAGACAAAGGAGTCCAGGTGGCAGATAAGCATAAATTCGTACTTCAGAAAACGCTCATAGAATTGTGGTGTGGATTGAAGGACGCCAAATTGTTCGATGCCCTTCCATCGAAACCGTTCAAATTGGATGACGGCTTTGTTTTTGCAGAACTTCTCATACCAAACCGTATTTAAGTCTTCGGGTGCCATAAACGTAATGGGATAATTGTGCAATACACGTAGCGTTTGCGACAATGAAATTTTTTCAAGCGGGGTGGGCTCTTCCAGGTGTATGGGAATCAGCACGGTTACGAGTTCTGTTTTCATTTCGACGATATTTGGGTGTTAACCGTTATACGGCGGTGACTCCTAAGCGAACGAAGCAGGTTTAAGGCAAAAGCGAGCTTGTAAGGCGAATAACACACGTCGCGGGTTACCCGTAGCGAACTTCTTATTGCATCCAGAATGCTTCCGCTCGAAAAATCTTGTATCACATCGTTTTTTGCCATTTGAAAAACGATCTTGCCAGGCCATTTTTTTGTCACTCGCTTGACTGCTGTTAGCTGATCGGACAAGGATCCGTTTATAAAGTCTTGGTTCATAAGCTCTTTTAAAAGTACATCCATAGACGTCTTAAGCACTTTGTTCCAGTAATGAAACACGTACCGATTACTACACAATAGGCTCGTGGCAGTAGGCAAAGCCAACGAAAAAGCTACCTGTTCGCTGACGATCCATCGGTGATTGCCATGTAGCGTGTCTGTCAACTCATAAATGTCAGGGAGTAACCTTGCCACTTCCGGCGTCAAACCCAGCACGCCCGAATTATACATGTATTGGTGTTTGCTAAATTGATAGGTGCTGCCGCCAACCCGATACGTTCGGCTTTCGATCAGATCCACGCCGGTCTGGATTTGTGCTGCATATTCTGGCGTTGCCCATTTTGGGATGGCCCGTGTATATCGGTATTCGCGGAGGTGCATCAGACTGTTGCCGGGCCTCAGTCGCCGAAGTAAAGGGGTAGGATCCGCTATGAAGTAAGTGTCTGCGTCGCAAAATAAGAGGCTATCCAGGGGGTATTCATTAAAGACTTGCTCGACGATCGCTATCTTTGCCCGGTGAATATATCGGTACGGGCCATACATTGCTTCCAAATCATCCCGGTTTAGCTGTCTGTATTCGACTGGGAGGCCGACTAAACAAGGGTTAAAAGCATTTGGGTTATCGGTAAACACTAAGGTCTGCACCTCAATTTCGCGATTTTTAAACCATGCCCAAAAGCTGAAAATGGAAAAGATAGCGCGCTGATATTCGTGTTCAGCGCCATATGCGAGTAGGACGTGTCTTATCATGATGTATCGTTATGGAGAAATTATTTTATGTGAGGTTTTACGCTTCAGACAGGCTGTCCGAATTGGCAGCTTCATAAGCACGGTCTACGTAACTGTCCAAATGCTTAAAAAAGCCAACCGGCGACAGGTACTCTTCCCAGATGTTTCTGAGCTTTTTTTGTAAATCGATAAAATCCTCTTCGCTGATTTGTGCGTGGAATCGCACTACGGCGTCAGCGACATTGTCGATATTTTTCTCTTCGACCCAAACGCAGAGGCTTTTCCAGTCTATGACGTCCTCAAAGGGCAATACACAGTCTGTATTCACAAAAACGGGTATTCTCCCGCAACAAAGTGTCTCAAAAAATCGAATTGAATTGTTTCCCAGACCTCTGACACACAGCGTGTAATCGCTTTCCAGGATGTTCTCTACGAAACCTTTTCTGAAGTCAAAGTCGCTCTCTTCGGTATTGCCGCTATTCATGCCGTTGGGTCCGAAGGCAAAGTTGCTTTTAAGCCTAAAATTTGGAATTACTCTGGTTGATCGCATAAGGCCAATTATTGCACGGGCCCTATACGAATGAGCTATACGATTCGGAAACCGCTGTAGTAAGCCCAGGTAGTTGGCAGCCAATTTGACTAGGCCAATAATTTTCTCTTTGCCCATTCGTACATGCAGTGGAGGGGCATAGCCACAGAACCCGACGATGGGCTTGGAGTGCTTTCTACGAATTCGAAGATCGCCGGCATTGTATCGTTTCAAGAAGTCTTCGAAAAAATGGGGCCACGGAAAAACATTAGCCGGTTGCTTGGACTTGTCGATGGCGCTGTTGAAGATTATCGCATTCTTCACCGGTATACGGATGTCCAACACATCGTGTCCAACGAAAATCAGTATTTTTTTGCCATGTGCTTCCACCTTTTTTATAAAAGGGGCTATTTTTCGTTCAAATTCCCGCTGATCTTCCAGAACATCGTAAAAAATAGGAAGTACGCAGGCGTCGCAATGCTCAATGGGAGCCAGCTCAAAGAGCGATGCCCCGACCTCCATGTATTCATTAAAGCGCCCATATTTCATCGCTCCCGGCTCGTCCTCTTTATCAGACAATCCGGTAAAGGGAATAAGCAACTCAATGGGTTTACCAACTTTTAACAGATCAAGATCGGTGTGAAGCTTCAGTTTCATATTTCGATTTATTTAAATCTTTTATGTTTTTCAGTCGATCATTCTGCGTTGCCTCACGTATGTCGCTGGATTGCCCGAATAGATACCCCAGGCTTCCAAAGCTCGATTGGCTACAGAATTTACCGTTAAAATCGAATGAGATTTGCAGATTACCCCGGGGCACACGATCGACTGTGCTCCGATCCACACGCCATCTTCCAAAACGATTTTGCCCAGGCGATAGGGAAAGTTGCTTAATGAATAATCGTGGTTTCCGGTAAGCAGCATTGCGCCCTGCGAGATACATACGTTGTTCCCGATATGGACTTCTTCCAGGTTGTCAATCCATACCGATTCTCCGATCCAGCAATTCTGGCCGATAGCGATCCGCCAAGGGTACTTGATCCGGACTTTTGGCTTTATTACCAATCCATGGCCGACGGCAGCGCCAAATAGGCGCAATAGGTAGACCTTTATGGTGTAGGGCCAAGGGACAACGCTGTCAAAAATGAAATAATTTACCAGATACCAAATCGCTATTTTAAGCTTAGGCGCCGCCTTATATCCATTCGTGTCAAAGCGGGATAAATCCGTTCGTCTTACTTGCACGGCTTCCATGTGACATTCGTTTTGAGTGAAGACTATCTTAATGTTTCTGATATGGCATATAGGAGCCTATGGGTTGCCAGTTGAGGAGAGAAGGCTTTTTTATATACGGCTTTTGCATTTCGGCTCAAGGTCTGCCGCTGTGTAGCGTCGGTTTGTTCCCAAGAGCTGAGCAACCGTGTGGCGCCCTCCAGGGTATTAGGCGATACATAACCGGCACCGGCGCTCTCAATTTCCCTCCAGATATTCACCTGGTCGGCGATCAAAACGGGGCGGCCACATGCCAGGGCTTCCACCACCGCGATTCCAAAATTTTCTTGATGGCTTGGCAGAACAAATGCTTCACAGCCATAGAAAGCACCCCACTTTGCATCATCCAGCAGCATTCCCGGAAAGATAATGGAACGCTCTAGCAGGTTATCTTTTGCCGCCAGCCGCTGGATTTTTCTCCCGTATGGAGAATCAAGACCGGGCCCGGCAATTACCAATTTGGGTAGATCCCGGCTCGTGCTATCTTTGTCTTCCGCGTCCTTCAGACGATCCGCATAAGCTTTTATTAGTAAATCGACACCTTTCTTCTCGTCAATCCGGCTTAGAAACAATAGATACGGCGCGCCGTCAAACGAACGGCCACAACGCTCATAGAATGCAGTTTTCATGCGGTCCGAATAAGCGGGAGGGGCGTCTACACCGAGTCCGACAATAAACTCACGTATCGGATAATAAGGCGTAAAGGTGGTACTCGCCAAGGAGGCCTCCGCCTTACACGTAAATAACAGGCCATCTGCAATATGGAAGAGTTCGCTTTCCACTAGTTTCCAGTAGATGGCATTGCGGACAGCTTTCAGTCGTCGACTCTTTGCTTTCTGAAAATAGGGATCCAGCATCCCATGAGGCATAATCAACAACTTAGGTAAAAGTCGGCCCGTAGTATCCTTCTTCATTTTGTTAAGGGCCTTTCTTAATGCGTATCCGGGATAGCGCCATAGCCCGTGTATGATTACCACATCGAAGTAAGGTAAATTTGCCAAGAACCAGGAGAGTAGCCGTTTGTTATAACTCCAAGGGCCCTTTCCTTTGCCCAGTGCATGCACGGTAAAGTCGTCCGCCGCGAAAAAGTGGTTTCCGGTATTGTCCAGACTGACCACTTCGTTGTGGACGTCGTGGTCTTTGAGTCCGGCAATGATACCCCGCAAAGCTTGGCAAAGGCCTCCTTGTGTTGGATCCATGGACGGGATAACGTGCAGTATCTTGACGATCGGGTACATCTTTCTTATTGTCGATGAAACTAGTTATGCGATGTTATAATATATGTCCTCAATTTGGTCCAATGCCGTCTTTTGGTCGAAGCGCTTTGCGTTGGCGATCGATCGTTGTACGATAAGGGCTCTTTCCTCAGCGGTCATGCTTACGACTTTTTCCACCGCCTGTGCCCCTAGTGCGGCCCATGTGTTTTCCTTTGTGCGTTCGTAGACTGGCATCAAAAACGCAGCGTTTCCACCCACCTCCGTCATTGGCGAGGCATTGGTTGTAAGCACCGGGCAACCGGATGCCATGGCCTCCGCGATTGGCCAGCCAAAACCTTCTGCCAGCGAGGGAAACAGAAACAACGTTGCTCCCGAATACGCATACCGGACATAGATATCGGATAGGTTTGAAACGACGTGAATGTCTCCCTTGAAAGGCGAACCGTCGATTGCATCCTCCAGGTCTTGGGATGGTTTTTGACCTACCAATAAAAGCGGAAGCCTCGACCGACTGGTTGATCTCCAAGCGTTATAAATCGCAACGACTCCGCGGCGATTTTTATACCATTGGTTGCCGCCTACGTGTAGCAAGTAGCCGCCGTTTAACGCGACATCAATTTTTGCGCTGAGGATTACCCTTGCTTTTATCGGGTCTTCCGGTTGGTAACATTTGTCTAACCCGTTATACACGACGTAGGCATTTTTATCTTTTTGGTTGAGTACCTCCAGTAAATCTGAATGGGTCTTGTTGGAAACGGAAATGAAATACTTTGCTTTTCTTAATCCACTACGGATAAACCCCTGGTATTTCCTGCCCGTCCAACCCACGCGCTGTTCCTTTACCTTGCCGAGTGCTGAAAACTGTGCAAGAAAATCATGGCAATGCACAACGTGGTGTTTATCTTTAACCAAGGGCACCCAGGGACCCTGAGCTTGATCAGTGAAAACGAAAAGAGTGTCGGGTGTACAGGTGCTGATCAGCCGTTTTACCAATATTGGGAATACCAGATATTGATCGATATACCCAAGCCATTTTTTCACTGAGCCCTTTTTTACCAGACCGAAAAAAGTGGATCGTGGCGCCCAAACGACTACCCGATGTCCGCGTTTTTTCATACCCTCGGCCAGCATATTGGCAAACCGGGGCATGCTCATGAACGGAGGTGTGGGCTGACTGCCGAAGAATGGCGGGTTAGCAAATATGACGATGTTCATAACAGCGGGTTTGGAATAAGTGAAGGTTCAAAAACAGCCTCAAGTATTGTCCGGCAAACATCTTCGTTTCCCGCCTTTAACGACCGGACGCGTTGCATGCCGGCCCGCTTGAGTCTGTCAATACGGTCGTTGTCATACAGAAGCGATTTGCAAACGTTGATACATTCCCTTGCATCTGACCAAAAAACTGCGTCAACACCTTCCCGATATAACTCGGTGTGTTCCGAGGTCCGCTGTGCACAAAGGAGGCCGCCGGCATAGGGAATTTCCAGCGACCGTGTCGTGTGCAGGTCGCGATTTCCGTGAGAAAGAAGTCCGAGGCAAATTTTTGCGCCCTGTATCGCCGCGATGTAATCGCTACCACCCAAGCTCGGTCCGCGCCAGTGAGTGCTGAGTTTAGAAAAGTGCTGGCTTTTCGGCCAAAAATCGCCCCATATGTTTACATCAATTCCCTGACCGATTAACTGTAGCACGAACTCATCCCTTTTTTCTTTGCGCATCCATGTGCCTATAAATGCTACCTCAGACCTGAACTTTTGCGGAATATCGGCGTTGTCGTCAAACGGACGGTGGGCGATCTCATCATAACTCCGAAAAACCCGTAACACTTTTTTCGCACCCAGCGCAAGACATTCGTTTTGCGTTTCTTCCCTAACCACCACGACAAGGTCATAGATGCGGATTGCTCCCAATAGCGACGCAAAACGCATCCCATCGCGTTTGCCGGTGGGGTCATCAATGTTGTAAAGCACAATTGGACAATTAAGCTGTTTTAACAATTGCACGCATTCCTTCCCAAGCAGCTCTCCGCTGTCTATCCAGATTAAATCCGGCTGCAGGGCGTTGTCCACGACATTGCGTGTCCATTTCAGCATTTGCCGCTGGACCAGCCGGTAGCCCGTTCTAAAATGAAGCGCGGCCATCCAGCGGGAGCGCAACGCAATAGGGTCCGCATCGGTCGGGTTTTTGATCGAGACGCGATGCCCGATCCGCTCGAGCGCATGGGCGCGGTGTGCCGAGGTGGAAGCGGGATTGCTATCTCCGATATATAGAATGTGTAGCATTAATTGGAGTTATAAACGTTAAACAAAGGGTTGGTGCGGGTCAGAAAATACTTCTGAAAAGCCGCAGACCGACTTTTGTGCTGTGAAAGACAAGAAAATAGAGCAGGAAGGTCTGTGGGAAGCCGCGAATTAAGAAGGTGACGATGTTTGCCACGCTCTCCATCGGAAGGAATTGGAAAATCAACGTAATGGTCAAAAGGCCGCATACGCTAAATGTAAGTGTCTGTCCAGTCCGCGTGCCATCTCGATGTATGACTTGCTGCAATAGTGATAGCTTGTCAAATAATAAAAATACAGGGATCATGCTTATGCCAAGGATGACCAAATACCACCATCCAAATGCGGCCATGCCAGTTCCGGCAAAGTGTCCGGTGCGAAATCCGCCATATGCATTCGACCCGGCGCCGGCTAGACCATATATATAATCGCCAAAGGAGCGGGCATATACCTGATCCTTGTCCACTTCCGGCTTTACGCGTTTCAAAATTGGATCGGGGAGTACGCCCCATATATAATCAGTGGAATATTTTAACATTAGGGGGTTCGCGGTGCCGATTTTGCCAGCTTGTACTAAGCTCGCGTCATTAAATTTGATGTTGGCAAATCTTGCGGTAAACACGTTGTCCAGATACCGCTCATCCCAATCATCTTCGTATGCGCGGTCTCCCAGCCTGCGCAGTACAATCGCCCGTTTATCTTGAAATGCCGCTAAGGTAAGTTTGATGAGCTCTGTTTTGGAGACATCACTACGTTGGGCCCTGACAATAACCATTGCCGTCCCCAGGTCTGCCAGTGGACCTGTGATAAGCCAGAATCCTAAAACGGCGATTACTACCGTCTTCACAGCAATTACAGGAGGCTTAAACAAATTGAGCAACAGACCCAGCGCATACGCAAATCCAATGGACGTGAAGCCAATCATAAAGGCGCCGCGGCTATTTTTTGCCATGCTGACCAAAAACAACAATAAGGTAAAGATGATCAATGAGGGCACAAGGTGCCTGGTGCTCTTTTCTTGGCTGCCGTACATTTTCTTAAATGGAATCAGATAGGGAGCGTACGAAAACGGCAATAACGCCTGTATCGCCTTGTCCATTGCATTGCCCGTTACCTGCGTGGCGGTATCGGACGAAAAGAAGTATACATATACGTTGGCGAGCAATCCCAAACACCCGATCAACCATAACTGAGCCGCTTCAGGTGGCTGAAAAAAGCCCGCACGGTATAAAATGGAACGGGGCCCCCGCCGGGTTTGTATAGGCAAAAGTCGATACACGTAATGTGCCAGCAACAGTACTACCAGTGATGCGACTCCGTGCAAAAAAACATCCAAAGGAAGTGTCAGGTTAAAAACAATAGGCTTTAATTCGATCGAAGTAAACACCAAGGGGAAGTACAATTGCGTAGTTGTGAAGCCAATGATCAGAAACGCAGAAAATGGGTAGGTGTTCAGTATCCCCGGCGTAAGAAAAAAATTGGTCAGCAATACCCAGCTGAAGAGCACACAGCCCAGGGCCAGCATATTTTCCTGCCCCCAAAAGAATAAGCACTGGTATCCCGCGCAGACGCCTAATAGCAGGTATGACCATTTAATCGTCTGCCGGAAAAAGCGAGATCCCGAGTAACTATGCGGCCCGGCAATAGGTCGCCCGAGGCGGGCAACGTCTGATGTTGTGATGGCTTGGTTCACTGTTATAACTGGTAGTTCGCTTTCGACAACAAGTTCCGAAAGCAGGTTTCGTATTCAGCCGCTACCACCTGAGGGTGGAACCGGTCCGCAGCTCTTGTGGCCGCTTTTTTTCCGAGGTTGCCGCGCAATTCCGCATCTTCAATAAGAAGCTTTAGGGTGCGGGCAATGCTCGCCGCCGACCGTGACGATAATTGGATGCCGGCATCGCCAATAATTTCGTTTCTCGGTTCGTCATCGTCCGTGATTATGGCACACCCGGCATTCATGGCTTCAATCAGCACGAGGCCATATGATTCATTGTCAGGAACCAATACAAAAATTGACGCGCATTGCATAAGATCAAGAACTTGCCGATGAGGGAGCTTGGAAAACCATTTTAGTTTGTAGGAACTCTTGGGCCTTGGCTTATCTTTTGAAACGATGGTAATCGCTACACGATGGATGTTGAGGTACCAAGACCCCAACATGTCCAGGGCGTCTATGAGTTTGGGCAAACCTTTCCGGATGCCGTCGCTTCCTACGAAAAGAATATGAATGTCAGTCCCTGCCTTCGCTTTTTCTGAAACGTCTTTTGATGTGAGTGCAGGCAAAAAAAATGGTATCGACGCCGTTTTTTCCCTAAAGTCCGGACGGTAGTAAAGGAATCTTTCCATACCGCCCCTCGTATGAAAATGTACCATCTCTGCCCTGTCCGCCACCCGTGCAATATTATCCGCTTCTTCTTGCCGGTCTACTCGCTTTCCAAACACTTCCCTTACGAATCGATCGGTCATAAACCCGGAGGTCATAAATACGGGATGTGGTTTAACGGTTTCAAAAAACAGATCGGGCATTGCCGGCGCTCCATAGTGGTATATCAAATCCAAGTAGGCATTGTCGCCGGCGATGCCGTGCTGTAGAAACCGCGCTGGTGTGTGTATACGCTGTAACAGTTTATCAAGGTTAAACGTCATTGTGTACGATCGCGAAGCCACATAATGCGTTTTGACTTCCGAAAATTCGGTGAGTCGCCCGAGCATTTGCACGACCTGATAGTCGGTGTTGTGGCGAGCCAGCAACCAATTCGGACAATAAATACCTAGATTGATCATTACATTTAAGATGTCGGACGAAAATCAATTCCACCGGAGCAGAGACAACAGCGTGTTAGCCTTTTGCGTGATGGCCGCTGGTAGATGCTGCCAGTATCGCAGAAAGTTCCATAACAACAACAGCATGGCAACCAGCGATATTAGCCATTTAAAATCAGGATATAATACAATGGCAATTAATGTAAATGCGGTTATCAGTACGGACACGACGACTACGGCAAATGGCTTTTCCGGCCACTTCAACCCATTTCTCAACAGCCATTTTTTAGCGGTAGAGAGATACGCAACAATCGCTGCCAATTCAGACAATAAGAGGGAAACGCCCGCGCCTGTTATGCCGAAGATTGGTACGAGCACGACAATACCCCCTACCGCGATTCCGCCCGTCACAGCGGATATTACGATTTGGGGCTGTAGTATGTTATTGCCGCGTACTACGGCAATAGCGGGTTGTGCGACGGCATAAACCAGAACTGCTGTCGAAAGTGTGGCAAATAGCCACGGATTAAAGACGATCTGTCCGCGGGTCCAGGCAATAAACAAGGGCTCGATGATGTCCTGTAAAAGAATAACAGCCGGGCATAAGCCAATGACAGCCACAATCCAGACCGTTGCAAATGCTGCTTCGCTTCGCTCCTGATCTTTTTTATGTAGAAACTGCACGAGCTCAGGCATTAACGGAATGGTGATGGTGCGAAGACCCTGCATGGCAACGTTGGTTGCTGTCCGCATGGTGGAAAATGCGGCAAGCGCTGTCGCACCCGCCAATGGTGTCAGCAACAACCTAATGCCTTGATGACGAAGCGTTTCCAAAATCCCCGTTGTAGATAGAAAGGTCGATTTTGCAAAGTTTTTCCAACCCAGGCGTACAGATGGGTATGAAAACGTAATGTTTTCCTTCTTCAACAGCCGAAACATGTCATAAAACAACGGAATGTCGGTAATGACCCGTGTTGTTGCGACGGTGATACCGGTGACGAGTAGATCCGCTCCCATGATTACTGCGATTGCAGGCGCCACGTTCATTACGACAGAGGTATACACAGACCACCACGCGACCCTCGGATAGTACCCCAAGCTGGAGAGTGCCCGCGTTAGGATGCCGCCGATACTAATACTGATCAATGAGGAGACCGAGCCCGCCAGTAAAACAACAAATGTGGTGCGTGTTTGCGCCTCGCTTAGCGGTTCGGTATCTCCCAACGTGTCCAAAAAGCCAATTTTGTATAAGCCCACCACTACTGGAATCTGAAGAGCACCCGACAGTATGCCCATAAAAATTCCGGAATAAAGGTAGCGGCTTATCATCTTACGGTTTTGCTTCCCGATGCGCAGGAGCTCATAAGCCAGAAACTCCTGATGTCCAAAGTCTAAAGCAATCAATAAATATCCGAGCGTTAGAATGGCAAGCCATAAACCGTAGGTTGCGACATCCCAATACGATAGGTATACCGGCACCAGGAGCATCTGCGTAATAAAGGTGATGCCGATCTGCGCCCAGGAAGCCGCCGAACCGGAAATTAAGCGAGTGGATACAGACATGGACTTAAACTTGTTGCGTTGTCGGGAGAACGCTTAAAAACGAGCAGCGAAGTTTCGAAATGCCGCGGTTAGCCAAAAGCGATTTGCGGATTGATCTGCGTAGTAGCCATAATCGAGGGAGTAGCCATACTGCATATCCATATTGACGCCGTTAAAGACTAATCCCATGTTAGGCAGCTTACCGCTTTGGTAACTTTCCTCGATGAATTTTAATTCCGACTTCGGCGTAACATTATGACGCACCAAATACAGGCATACGTCGCTTAACCGCGCGATGATAAAACCATCGGTAACCAGGTGTAGGGGGGGGGTGTCGAGTATAATGTGATCAAACTGTGCCCTCAGGTTTTCTATAAGCACGTTCATTCGCACACTTTCCAGCAATTCAGACGGGTTGACGGGGGTTGCGCCCGAACTCATCACGAACAGATTAGGCTGGCCGGACGGAACTATGATCTCCTCCATGGTCGCCTTTCCCTGTAGGTAATCGCTGATGCCGAGTTTATTCGGTTCGAGATTAAGCACCTTCGATATTTGCGGCTTCCTGAGGTCCAACTCCAGAATGACGGTCCGCTTCCCCATCGCTGCCAAAGAGACACTGACGTTGCTTGCCACAAAGCTTTTTCCCTCTCCGGCAACGCTCGACGTGAACATCGTCACTTCGCCCTGTTTTTCTACGTTACCGATATGCAGTAAGCTTGTTCGCAACGATCGAATCTGTTCGCCGATTGCCGTACGGCTAAACACGACGATGCCTTTTCGGTTTCGGTCTTCCATCAATTCACAGACTACCGGGGCGGCGGTTACAGCGGCAATATCCTCACGGGTCATTACCCGGCTTCGCAGCGAGGCACGCCCGGATATAATCCCGATGGGCAGCAAGAACCCGGTTAACAATGCAATGATGATCGGCACCTTTTTTTCCGATTCAGGATCACCGTAATAAGGTTGTTCGACCGTGCGTGCATCCGTAAGTGTAGAGGCATAACTTAAAGCAACTTCTTCTCTTTTTTGCAGCAGATAAACGTAGAGGTTTTCTTTTATTGCCTGTTGACGTTTGATGCTGATGTATTGCCGTTCCTGACTCGGCATGCTTCTGATACCTGCCTCGAATCGTGAATTGATCTGGTTCAGTTGGTTTCGGGTGTTGATGAGCGAAGTTTTGATGCTGCCCACATTTTCTTTAATCGCATTCCTTAGACTGACGATTTGTTGGTTGATAGGTATGAAAAGCGGGTTGTTTTCCGGCGTGATTGCTAATAGTCGATCCTTTTTGATCTGAAGTTCCGACAACTGCTCCACAAGATTCACAAGGCTGGGATCCGTTATGCCGATAGTAGCAGGTGGGGTACCCGGATTCGTCTCCGAGCGGATGTATTGTTCAATTCCCTGTATCACATTAAGCTGGATATTCACCTCATTAAGCCGAGCGTCGTTTACCTGGACGTTGTCGAGGAAAAATTGCGATTTGGATGATACATCGGTTAAGCCGACACTGCTTTTATAGCCCTCCACGTCTTTCTCAACCGCGGTGAGCTCGCCGGTCAGCGAAGAAAGACGTTCGTCGATAAACCGTAGCGTACTTTCAGTCTCTTTGTTTTTGTCGATAATGTTGAATCGTTTGTAAGTGTCGATCAGACTTGCGAGTACTTCGGCACCCCGCTCCGGCACCTCGTCTTTTATACTTAAGTCCAGAATCGGTGCCTTGTTGTTTATAACGGTGTTGATCTTGCTCTGATAGGCGGTGACTACCTCTTCCGGGTCAGTAATTGTAAGGCTAATGGTCTTCCCAATATAAGATTTGAACGTAGGTGACGGCTCGAGTTTCCATTTTCCAAACCGGCTTACAAACACGTCCGAAAGCGTAGCGTTTAAAATCTCCCCGTCGGGTCGCGTCACGGTCAAACGAAGGTCGTCCTCAATGTGAATTTTAAATTTATGTTCGCCAGAAATGCGCGAACCCTCAATCAGCTGAAATCGGAGCGGTGTCGTCTCATAGAGGTCCCTCGATTTATAGGATAGGTCCTCAGCATAAGTCGTCCATAACGTTAACTCGTCTACCACCTCCCGGATTAATGGCCGCGACTTAATAATTTCGACTTCACTTTCAATTTGTTTCGCACCTGTCGACAGGGCAAGTTGCATCAAAGCATCTTCCTTATCGGACGTACCTTTTTCCTTATCATCTTGTATAAGCAATTTCGCTTTCACCACGTATGTGGGATTCATTTGCTTAATATAAAATAGGGCCGCTGCCAGCGCTAACAACGTACATAGAACGAACAATGGCCAGTGGTAGGCAAACTTCGTCAGCGACTGCCGCAAATCATTGGGCTTTTGTGCCGCATCCGCGTAGGGGGCATAAACATACGGATTGTTCATGGGACAATGTTTTAAAGAAGATTAGTAAGAACAATAGCAACGATCGATAGGCCCGACAACAACAGGCTGAACGTTCGGTAACTTCTGTCTACCGTCGCATACTTTGTTCTGTCGGGTTGAACGTAAATCACATCGTTATTCTTTAGGTAGTAGTATGGAGAGTGGAAAAGGTCGGATGACGTCAGATCTAATGGCACATATTCCCGCTTCCCATTGGTCTCCCTGATCAACAGCAGGTCGTGTCGGCGGGCGGTGATGTTGAGATCGCCGGCCATACTCAGGGCTTCTGTTATTGTAATCCGTTCGCTGGGAACCTGGTAGACGTCAGGTTTACTTACATCTCCTAATACCGCCACTTTAAAATTCAGCACGCGTACATTCACAGCGGGCTGCGTTAAATAAGCGGTAAGTTTCTCTTGAATCTGGTCTTCCACAACGGTTGTGGTCAGGCCGGCGACTTTCACCTTCCCGATTAAAGGAAGTGATACGTCACCTGCTTCGTTTACCAAATAGCCGAGCTCCCTTCCGGCAGAGTCATTATAGGCAAGCGGGTTCATACTGCTCACCGTAACGCTGAGAATGTCGGAAGGCTGTATCGTTAGCGGACTGAAGTTGCTAATGTCCTCGATAGCCGGTTGCTCGCGGTCCAGATCCTGAAAATAGGGAATTTTGCGGTACGAACTACAGGCAGACAACGTGAAGACTACCGCCGCAAATAAAAGCGATGAGGTTGAATGTTTAAGCATAATTTAGGTGTTTAAAGTATAGCTTCGCCACGTCACTTACAGTGACTATGTTTTCGAAGAAATAAAGGGTTAAAAAGCTAAGGAATGTCTTGTCCTCAGGATTTCGTTGGTAAAAGTAATTGCATAAATACACATTAAAAATAGCTAACATTCATATGGTTAGCATTTGGTGTACAACTGTATAGAAATGAGCAAATGTGTACGCAATTGTGAACATATTGGGTTTTTAGGCCAGTCATGCCTATTTATCGTCTCAAACAAAAATCGTGGACGATCGTCAATCACAATTGATTTGTGAAATTCAGCGGTAAATGATCGTTGCCGCGCACCGAATTTTTCACATTTCTGTTACAGAATGTTATACAATTGATCCTCAAACCTATAACCACCTTTTTTTATTCATTACATTCGTTTCAACCAATTGCGATTCGTATGAAAAGAAACGATTGCCTAAAACAGACCCTTGGTCATAGAACCTGGAGGGTCGTCTACATCCGGTCTAAGTGGGAAAAGAAAACACACAAAATGTTGAAAACCAAAGGTATAGAAAGTTTTTGTCCTTTAGTAAGGGTGAGAAGAAGGTGGGCCGACCGTGTGAAAACGGTGGAAACTCCGCTTTTTAACTCTTACGTTTTTGTACACGTGAGTCCAGCGGAGCAGTTGCAGGTGCTACAAACCTCTGGCGTGGTAAACTTCGTCCAGTATTGCGGCAAGCCAGCACTGGTACCTCATGCAGACATAAAAAAAATCCGGGAGTTGCTGGAAAATTACGAGGATGTCGAGTCGATCAATGTGAAAAATATCCGGCCTGGCGACAAGGTCATCTTTAACGACGGAATATTTTTTGATACAGAAGGGGAGGTATTGGAGATTAATGGCAAATCCGTCCTCATTGTAATGAAGCAACTGGATTGTGCCCTGGTCGCCAAGGTTCGCGTCGACGCGAAAGATCTATGCTTAAAGAAAAACTAAACATGGTAGAATATTTAATAATCACTAAACAGAAATGCAAATGGTATGGAAATCCATCATGGACAAACGATAGAGCGTATCATCAGGAGAAATGGCTATAGCATCACAGAGCTGGCTCGCCTTACCAACGTCAACCGCCGGTCGGTTTATAACTGGTTTAATCAGCGTTACCTAAAACCCGAAATTATACGCCGTATTGGAACAGTGCTCAACTACGATTTTTCAGCAGAGTTCCCGACATTGTTTTTAAAAGACGGAAACAATAAACAGCATGGGACTTTTCTAGGAACTTCGGTTGAGGAGACGGCAAATAACTATTGGAAGGACAAGTATATCGAGGTGCTGGAGAAATACAATGAATTGCTGCTGAAAAACGTGCCCTAAGCCTAAAGTTTTCCAGTAAGACAACCGATTGAAATCTGGACCGTCTAATCAATCTTTTCGAGCCGTCGCCTTTATATCACCGTTTTTCCGTTGTCGTTTAGAATCTGTCGCTCGCTTCATAACCAGTGTTATGTAAGCTTATCAATTTTGTGGCGTTATTCTGCCTCCTCAGACTGCATGTTGCGGCCTAGCATTTAGGGCCGCGTGGCCTTCTTTTTTCTTTTTTCTCGGAGCACCTCGATAACGGGCGGAAACAGCGACAGCAATATGATCGCGAAAATAACGTAGGTAAAATTGGCTTTGATAATCGGCAACCCGCCAAAGAAGTACCCGAGGAATAAAAACGAGGTTACCCATACGACGGCACCGATGACATTATACGACGCAAAACGGCCATAACTCATCGTGCCAATACCCGCCACAAACGGCGCGAACGTCCGGACGATCGGAATAAAGCGCGCGTAAATAACGGTTTTGCCGCCATGCTTATAATAAAACTGCTGCGTTTTTTCGAGATACTCCTGCTTAAGCAGCTTGTATCGACCGCTGAACGCTCTCGGACCGAGGTATTTGCCGATGTGGTAATTTACCAAATCGCCCAATACGCCTGCGGCAATCAGTAGCCCACACATCACGTATATACTGAGGTCCGTCTCCGGCTTAGCAATAATGGCCCCCGCAGCAAACAACAGGCTGTCGCCCGGCAGGAAGGGAGTCACGACCAGGCCAGTTTCAGCGAAAATGATTAAAAAAAGAATCAGGTATGTCCAGGTTTGGTACTCGTTGACAATCTCCACCAAGTGTTGGTCGATGTGGAGGATGAAATCGATAATGGAATAAATAAGTTCCAATGCCTGTATGTTCCTGTGAGATAGATAAGTTGACTAGCTCATGCTGTTCAGCATAACCGGCATCACCAGCATCAGTATGTCTTCGTGCTCCTCTGATATTGCCGGTAGTAACAGTCCTGCGCGGTTTGGCGTGCTCATTTCAAGTACCACCTCCTCGCTGTCGAGGTTGGTCAGCATCTCAACTAAAAACTTAGCGTTAAATCCGATCTCCATATCGTCGCCTTCAAATTGGCAACTCAACCGTTCATGCGCTTCGTTGGAAAAATCGAGATCTTCCGCCGAGATGTTCAACTCACTGCCCGAAATTTTTAGCCGTACCTGATGCGTCGTTTTATTGGCAAAGATGACGACGCGGCGCAGGGAATTCAGGAAGGTATGGCGATCAAGCGTCAGTTTATTGGGATTAACTTGAGGGATCACCGCCTCATAATCCGGGTAACGTTCGTCAACAAGGCGGCAGATCAGGTGGATATTGTTGAATTTAAAGAACGCGTTTGTGCTGTTGTATTCCACGGTCACCCCAACGTCTTCTGTGGGGAGGGCAGATTTTAACAGCGACAACGCTTTTTTCGGTAAGATCAGTGACGTAGGGCGCTCGGCGTTGATGTCGGTGCGCCGGTAACGTACGAGCTTGTGCGCATCCGTGGCAACGAACGTAGTGGACTGTTCGCCCAATTGAACGAGCACGCCTGCCATCGCCGGACGCAACTCATCGTTACTTACGGCAAAGATCGTTTTGTTGATGGCCTCGGCCAGTACAGAAGCCGGGATATTGACGGAGGAGGCATTGTCAACCACGGGGATTTTCGGAAAATCGTCCGCATTCTCACCGCTCAGTTTGTACTTTCCATCGCCTGCACTGATCTCGATGGCCAAGGTCTGCATATCCACCGAAAAAGCGACCGGCTGGTCTGCCAGGGTCTTCAATGTTTCTATCAATATCTTGGCGGGCATAGCCACCCGTCCTTCTTCCTTTGCTTCGATGGGAAGGGAGGTTACCATGCTGGTTTGAAGATCTGTCGCCGATATTGTCAGCACATTATCCTTAATCTCAAAAAGGAAATTTTCCAAGATCGGCAGCACGGTGCTGCTGCTGGAAGCGCCACTGATGGCCTGAAGTTGCTTTAATAATATGGAAGTAGAAACAATGAATCTCATGTCCGAATAATATTATGTGCAATGATAAGGAAAAGATTTGTTTTGGGGAAATTGTGAATGCCATTGTTCCCGTTTTCTATCGTCTTTCACGCATTTTTCGCGGTCATGCCTCGAGGGATAAACAATACCATCACAACGTTGTTAACCAGAGACACGCAGTAGGCGAAGCTACGGATTTTTGATCGGGCGATATGGTAGACAAGTTCCATTCGTCAACATTTTGCCATTTTAAAAAATTATACCCATGAAAAACATGCACAAAACGGATGCGGACGGCAACGTACAAGCAGAAGATAATTATGCCGCCCATCATCGCAATCCAGCTCCGGCTCCCGAAGCCGTCAAGGAGCGGGACGACCGACCTGCAAGCGTTACCATTTGGGTAGCCATTGTCATTGCCATCGTATTGGCGGCAATAATCTACCTCATATACGTATTATAGCGGCGGTACGTTCAACAGCTTTCAACATATTACCGTATCTTTGCCCAGTAATGCGCATAATGGCTTTTGATTACGGGACCAAGCGTGTCGGGATCGCCATCACCGACCCGCTTCAGCTTATTGCCACAGCTTTGGCTACCGTCCACGCGGCCGACATCATCCGTTTCGTCGGAGACTACATCAAAAAAGAGGCCGTATCGACTTTCGTTGTGGGTATGCCCCGGCAAATGGACGGAACGGATTCGCAGGCCGCACCGCATGTAAAAGGTTTTCTGCGCCAACTCAAAAAAACTTTCCCCGCCATTTCGGTCGTAACCGTTGACGAACGGTTTACCTCTAAGATGGCGTCCGCCAGTATTGCGCAGAGTGGTATGAAGAAAACAGCACGACAAAACAAAGGGCTGGTCGATCAAGTATCAGCCGTTATCATACTGCAGTCGTATTTACAGCAGCGCGACCTGCAGCAGTAAACATAACCCGAGCCAATGAGCAATATCCATTTTTTTTCCGAGGACACCCGGTTTCAGTTGCGACAAAAAACAGCGGTCCGCCATTGGATCACGAGTTCCGCACAGGCAGAAGGATTCGAAATTGGAGAAATTAGTATCGTTTTTTGCAGCGACGACTACCTGCTGGAAATCAACAAGCAATACCTCAACCACGACACCTTCACCGATATCGTGACGTTTGATAACAGTGAGCAGCAGGGGTTACTGCTGGGCGATATTTTTATCAGTATCGACCGAATTCGGGAGAATGCGCGAACCTTTGGCGTTCGCACTGGCGATGAATTGCACCGCGTGATGATTCACGGCATCCTTCACCTGTGTGGCTATGGAGATAAGGGGAAGCATGAAAAAGCGTTGATGACTGAAAAAGAAGATTTTTATCTCGCTAGACGCGGCTTTTAAGCGCCCTGAACGGAAACTGTCCAATGTCATCGCCTTCAAAAGGAATAAACCAGCTTCGGGAAACCGCCCCGAAGCCAGCCTTTAGCATTGCTTAAAATCGCTCAAACTGCGAAAAGAAAAAGTTGCCCTCAATCTCCGCATTCTCGTCGGAATCGGATCCGTGAACGGCGTTTGCTTCAATAGATTTCGCGTATTTGTTGCGAATAGTGCCGGGCTCAGCTTTCGATGGATCCGTTGCACCGATCAGATTGCGAAACGCTTCCACAGCGTTTTCTTTTTCCAGTATAGCGGCAACAATCGGTCCGGATGTCATGAAATTTACCAGTTCACCATAAAACGGACGTTCTTTGTGTACGGCATAGAAAGCGCCTGCCGTCTCACTCGTCAGGCGGATATATTTCATGGCTACGATCTTGAACCCTGCTGCAATAATGTCGTTCAAAATAGCACCGGTAAAGCCATTGCTCACGGCATCCGGCTTGATCATGGTGAATGTTCTGTTGGTCGTTGTCATTTAAAAAATTTTTGCAAAAGTAGATAAACTTGTAGGGATGTGCAAGTTTGGGTAACTTTGCCTAACATGGAATATAACTTACAGGTGACCATTGATAAAGACTCCGGCTTTTGCTTCGGCGTTGTTTATGCGATTGAAATGGCGGAGGCGATTTTAGAAGAAGACGGTTACCTGTATTGCCTGGGCGATATTGTGCACAACGACGAGGAGGTAGCCCGGTTGACAGCCAGGGGATTGCGTATCATCAACCATGATACGCTCCGGGAGCTGACAAACGAAAAAGTTCTGATCCGCGCGCACGGCGAAGCACCGGAGACCTACCGCGTAGCCCTCCAAAACAACATCACCCTCATAGACGCCTCATGTCCCGTAGTTCTCAAACTTCAAAACCGGGTAAAGACGTCTTATGATCAGGACGAAAAAATTTTGATATACGGCAAACACGGTCATGCAGAAGTTGTCGGGTTACAGGGACAAACGGGGGGAGAGGCACTGGTTTTTCAGGATATCGCCGAACTGGAGGGAGTCGAATTGCCGGGCCGGTTTACGCTGTATAGCCAAACCACAAAAAGCACCGATAAATTTTACGCCATCAAAGAAGAGTTGATCAACCGCGGATATGACGTAAAAGCCAACGATACGATATGCCGGCAGGTGTCCAACCGATACGAAGAGCTGGGCAACTTTGCCCGGCAGTACGATAAGGTAGTCTTCGTCTCCGGAAAAAAATCATCAAACGGCCGGGTACTGTACGAGGTGTGCTTGAAAAGCAATGCCAACAGCTACTTTATTTCCGATCCGGCAGAGTTGAATCCGGAGTTGTTCACCCCGGGCGACCGCATCGGCGTATGCGGGGCCACATCCACCCCGATGTGGCTGATGGAGCAGGTAAAAGCCGAACTTGAGCGGTACTGATCGTTGCGCCGGGACTCACCGTCATCTAATTTTCAAATTTCGTCCCGGCGGCAGTATAGGCGCTTGCAAATCCGTAACTTTGCGTGATGAATAAGCCAAAGAAGGGCATTTTACTGATTAATCTGGGTACGCCGGACAGTCCCTCGGTGCCCGACGTAAAACGCTACCTAACCGAGTTTTTAATGGATGGTCGGGTAATCGATATCCCGGCGTGGCGGCGTAATCTGCTGGTACGCGGGATCATTGTGCCGTTTCGGGCGCCGAATTCGGCCAAATTGTATCGCGAGATCTGGGATAAAGAAACCGGATCGCCGCTGCTGCATTATAGCTTATTGCAACAGCGCCTGCTGCAGGAAGCGCTTGGCGCGGAATATCATGTAGAACTGGCAATGCGATATCAAAATCCGTCGATCCCCGACGCTTTGGCAAAATTGCAGCGGATGGGAATAGACTCCCTCCGCATCATTCCTCTATTTCCGCAGTATGCATCTGCTTCCACCGGGTCGGTAATCGACAAGGTCATGGAAATCATGCGCACCTGGCACACCTTTCCGGAAGTGTCGATTGTCCGCGATTTTTATGACGATCCGCTCATGATTGAGGTATTCGCTGAGAATGCGTTGAAATATGACCTGAGCACCTACGACCACTTTCTTTTTAGCTATCACGGATTGCCGGAAAGGCAATTACTCGACGTAAGCCCGGGCGGATCGCACGATTGCGAAAAAGGACATTGCCGCGAGCGGATTACGGACGAGAATAAGCGCTGTTACCTTGCTCAGTGCTACGCGACTACGCGGCTCCTCGCGGGGCGCCTCGGGCTGAAGCCGACAGACTATACAGTATGTTTTCAGTCGCGGCTGGGTAAGACGCCCTGGGTAAAGCCCTACACAGATGAGGTGTTGAAAAAGGTTGCAGCTCAGAACAAAAAAAGACTACTGGTTTTCTCGCCGGCTTTCGTCGCGGATTGCCTCGAAACTATCCACGAGGTTGGCACAGAATATGCGGCAGATTTCGCGGCTTTGGGTGGCGAGACGGTGCAGTTGGTGGAAAGCCTCAACGATCATCCCAAATGGATCGCTGCCTTAAAGCGTATGGCGACCGCTGCTGCCCCAGTCGGCTCCGCTGTTTCATACGGAGAAGAACTCAGCAACTAAAAGCACACACAATTGATGGTTATCATAAATTCGATCGTTTTACTTATTCTGGATTTCTATATCTATAAGGCGTTGCGTGCCACGAAGATTAAATGGGCGGCTTCGCCTTTGTTCCCCAAGCTGTGGTGGGGCTATAGCGTGTTGTTGACAGCGGGGGTATTTTTGAGTATTTATGTCAGCCTTCCCCTAATTCTGCGGTCGATCATTTTAGTCGCGTTTTTCATTACGTTTAGCAGCAAGTTTCTTTTTATGCTGATCCTGCTGGCGGACGACATCCGGCGTGGAGGCGTCTGGATCAAGCGGCTTATCGTGCCGGAGAAAAAACGGTCGGAGCAGACCAAGCCGAAGGAACCGGCTGTGGCGCTTGATACACCGCTTCCCGAGCGGCCGACAAAAGAAATCAAGCGTTCGGAATTCTTGACAAGGGCAGGCATCTTGGTCGCCTCCATCCCGGTCGTTTCTTTAAGCTGGGGCGTGATTTCGGGAGCTTACGACTACCGTGTCCGTCGGCAAAAATTGTATCTTCCTAACCTGCCGAAGGCATTCCACGGCATGAAAATCGGCCAGCTATCGGACGTTCACTCGGGCAGTTTTTACAACAAACGGGCAGTAGAGGGCGGCGTTGATCTGTTATTGGCGGAAAAGCCAGATGTCATTTTCTTCACCGGCGATCTGGTGAACTACTTGGCCAACGAAATGCGGGATTACCAGGATATCTTTAGCAAGGTCCGGGCGCCCCTTGGTGTCTATTCAACGTTGGGCAATCACGATTATGGTGATTATCATTTCGGCGCGGAAGCGTCCGTGGCCAAGGCAAAAAATTTGCAAGACCTGAAAGACACTCATGGCGTGATGGGCTGGGACCTGTTGCTGAACGAACACCGCAAGCTCAAGGTCGATAATGAAGAAATTGGCATTATCGGAGTTGAAAACTGGGGTACGGGCCGCTTCCCTAAGTACGGAAGGCTACACGAAGCACTGGAAGGAACGGATGATCTGGAGGTCAAACTGCTGCTGTCACACGACCCGTCGCATTGGCGTGCAGAAGTGCTATCGCGACCCGATGTGGACGTTACCTTTAGTGGACACACCCATGGTATGCAGTTTGGTGTACGTACGCGGAATATGCAATGGAGTCCGGCACAGTATATTTATAAGGAATGGGCAGGCTTGTACCACCAGGGGCACCAACAGTTGTATGTCAATACCGGCTTCGGTTTCCTCGGTTATCCGGGTCGCGTGGGCATTTTGCCTGAAATTACCATATTCGAACTGATGAGCGGTGAGGCTCCGCACGCCTAGTATTTTTGTCGCCCGGTAAACTCCCATCCGGAGAATCGAGTTTGTTTATAAAAAACAAAGTCTCTACCTTTATGGCCGAAGCCTGTACATACCGCTGGATAGGCTGATACAAAATCGATTGCACCTATGAAACAGAGCTTGCTCCTAACCTTATGTTGCATATTTACCGTTGCGACTACCATGGCACAGGACTTTTCGGAATATAACGCAGATTTACTGATACATCGCGGCGACACACTACCATATCGAATCCTATTCCCGAAAAATTACGATCCGAAGGCGGAATACCCCGTCGTGTTTTTTCTGCATGGTGCCGGGGAGCGTGGCAATGACAATGAAAAACAGCTGACACATGGCGCCAAGCTATTTGCTAATGATACGGTGCGCCAGGAATTCCCGGCCATTGTGGTCTTTCCCCAGTGCCCGGCAGATTCGTATTGGAGTAATGTGGATATGCAAACACAGTCCAATGGCCGTCGAGAATTTTATTTCAGTACGGGTGGCAAGCCCAGTGACGGTATGCGGCTGTTTCTGCGTCTCGTCAAGCGCATCTTAAAAAATGAGGCCGTGGACAAAGAACGTGTGTATATCGGTGGATTGTCTATGGGCGGCATGGGTACGTATGAGGCGCTGCGTAGAAAGCCGAAGTTGTTTGCCGCAGCATTTGCAATTTGCGGAGGCGACAACACCGCAAACGTGGCGAAGTATGCGCATGTGCCGCTGTGGATCTTCCATGGCGAGAAAGACGATGTCGTGCCGCCAATGCACTCGCGGGTGATTGTCAGGGAGCTGCAGCGTCTGGGGGGCGATCCGAAGTCTACATTCTATCCCGACGCCAACCACAATAGCTGGGATTCGGCGTTTGCAGAGCCCGACTTCCTTCCGTGGCTATTTAGTCACCGCAATCAGTAGGCATCACCTGACCTGTAACAACGGGGGGCGTCGACAGTCTAACTGCTAAATTTTCGGTATGTCGGTAAAAATGTCGAGTCGCGAAAACGTCAAACTGTCGCTCCAGTCGATTGGCAGCAATAAGTTGCGCACTTTTCTGACCGCTTTAATCATCGCGATAGGCATCACCGCATTGGTTGGCATCCTTACTTCTATTGACGCCATTAAAAACTCATTGACCGACTCATTTTCCGCGATGGGGTCAAACTCTTTTAACATCCGCAACAGAGGGATAAACGTCCGGATCGGGGGCAGCGGCACGCGCCCAAAAGATTTTCCGGCGATTTCCTTTTATGAGGCCAGAGCTTTTAAGGAACAGTTTGATTACCCTGCCGTGGTGTCGCTGAATACCTACGCCTCATATGGCGCAACGGCAACCTACCGCAGCGAACGGACCAACCCGAATATCAACGTCCTCGGAGCAGATGAACATTACCTCGAAACAGCCGGATACAAGCTTTCCCAAGGGCGTAACTTTTCGAAACGGGAGGTCGAGTACGGCAACAATGTGGTCATTGTTGGTTCTGAGATTGTTAAGCGGCTATTTAAAAACAACGAAGTGCCCATTGATAAGCATATCACCATCGGAAACAATCGATATATCATTATAGGGGTGCTGGAGGACAAGGGATCGAGTGCTGGGTTCGGTGGCGACAAGACTTGTATCATTCCACTCATTAAAGCCCGTTCGGTCATGGCTATCGGCCGACCTTCATACACGATCACGGTCATGGCCACAAACCCGCAACATATGGAGGCGGCGATTGGTGAAGCAACAGCTTTATTCCGCAATATCCGCGGTGTCAGGGTCGGGCAGGAATCCAACTTCGAAATCACAAAAAGCGACGCCGTCGCTCAAATCCTCATCCAAAGCCTTACATACGTCACCATCGGCGCCATCGTTATCGCGCTAATAACGCTGATTGGAGCGTCTATTGGCTTAATGAACATCATGCTGGTGTCCGTTTCCGAACGAACCCGCGAGATCGGAATCCGGAAGGCAATTGGTGCTACGCCAAGGGTGATTAGGCGGCAGTTTCTCACCGAGGCGGTGGTCATCTGCCTGATGGGCGGCTTTGCCGGTATCTTTCTCGGGATATTAATTGGCAATGTGCTGGCGGTCGTGATGGGCGCCAGTTTTATCGTTCCATGGAACTGGATGATTCTGGGCGTGGCTGTGTGTGTGGGGGTGGGCATGGTTTCGGGATATTACCCGGCATCAAAGGCTTCTCGGCTGGATCCGGTAGAGGCGTTGCGGTATGAATAAACAAAGCCATTGCGAACGATTTCCAATAATTGAGTAATTGGGTAGCGCTCAATCTTAATCTTCGAAGCGTCTTTTAATGGCTCCGAGTCAAGTGCGCTCGTATTCGTCCGCAATGGCTTGCGCCGGTAGGAACCCGATGGGCCCCCTGGCCGGCCGCTTAATCCGGTAATGCAAAAGCCATGACAGCCCCGGCTGGATTATCAGCATTCCCCCCGACGGATATGGCGATATACTGCTTTCCGCCGACCTGATACGTGGAGGCATTTGCATTGGCAAAGCCTGGCAAATCAAATTCCCAAAGCTTCTGTCCTGTAGTTTTGTCAAATGCCCGGAATTTATTGTCCATTGTGCTGCCGATAAACACAAGTCCGCCCGCCGTCACCGTTGGGCCGGCCGAACCGGCCTCACCCGTCTCTTCCGGACCGGTTTGCAATTCGGGGTTGTTGCCCACGGGCACACTCCACGCGTACTCACCGGTATGCAGGTTGATCGCGTGCAGCATACCCCAAGGTGGTTTGATGCCCGGACGTCCCTTATGGTCGCGGAAATGACCATAAGCCGTAAGGTTCAAATAGCGCGGAAGCGTGTCGTGCGCGGACACCTCCTTTACGGCATTTTGGTTGCTGGCGATTTCTTCCAGCATCCGGGACTCCCGGCTCGGCCGGCTTTCGCTTTCTTTTTCGAAGAGGTAAGCGAGTATCGCCTGCTCTTTCGCCTTATCATTGACCACACTCGCGAATGCCGGCATCTTGCCGCCGCCGTGCTTGATGCGGTTCAGCACATCCGATTCACTCATCCGGCTTTTAAGGCCTACCAGCGAGGGGTTCCCCAGTTCGTCGCCGTTGCGGTCGCGGCCATGGCAGCTCACGCAATAAGTATTGTACATTGTTTCGCCCTGACGATATACCGTCTGGTTGGTTACTGCGCTTTCGCGCTCCACCTTTTTCATCCGCATCAATTCCGGGGAGTCGTTCGACTTTACGTAAAACAGCCCAGTTGCGGCATCGTAGGCGCCGCCGCCCCAACTCGATCCTCCACGAGACCCCGGAAACTGCATTGTACCCTGCACCGAGGGCGGCGTAAATAGGCCTTCATAGCGAAGCGAACGGAAAACTTTCAATAGCGAATCATGCGATTCGGGTGAGTAGTTGGCCAAATCATCCTCCGTAAGCAGCTGCCGGCTATACGGAGCGGGCTTTAACGGGAATGGCTGCGTCGGCCATGCTTCCTCGCCCGGAATGTCGGACTGCGGAACAGGACGTTCTTCAATCGGGAAAAGCGGTTCACCGGTTTCACGGTTGAGTACGTAAAGAAAGCCGACTTTGGAGGTCTGGGCCACGGCATCGATTGTCTTGCCATCGTGCTCGACCGTCACAAGATTTGGTGGAGCAGGCAGGTCGTAATCCCAGAGGTCGTGGTGAACGGTTTGGAAATGCCAAATATATTCGCCCGTTCGGGCGTTTACCGCCACTACAGAATTACCAAAAAGGTTTTTGCCCTTACGGTCGGCCCCGTAGTAGTCGTACGTAGGCGAACCGGTCGCGAAAAAGACCATTCCGCGATCCTTGTCGAGGCTTAGCCCGCCCCAATTGTTGGCTCCTCCCGAGTATTTCCAGGCATCCGCGGGCCATGTTTCATAACCGACTTCTCCGGGTTGCGGAATGGTGTGGAAGGTCCACACTAATTCACCTGTGCGCACGTTGTACGCACGTACGTGCCCGGGTTCTGCGCCATACAGCTCGGAAACTTCAGTACCCAGGATCAGCAAATCTTCGAAAACAATGCCGGGGGTAGTTGGTATCACCGAAATTTTTTCCGGATCGCCGCGCATGCCGACGTTGAGATTCACCCGGCCGTTCTCACCGAAGTCGGATATCGGTTCTCCTGTCCGCGCATCAAGCGCAAAAAGGCCGTCTCCACCGGTAAAAAGTATCCGCTTGTCGTTGCCACGCTCCCAGTATGCGACGCCGCGTTTTACACCTCCGCCACGCTCACCATTAAAAGGGTCGAAGCTCCATTGCAAGACCCCCGTAGCGGCATCCAGCGCATACAGCCGCCCTCGCGCTGAGGTGGTATACATGATATTGTCAATGATGATGGGGTTGCTCTCACTGTTAGCTGCACGCGCTCCTTCAGGTGCGTCATCGGGGTTGAAGGTCCAGGCGACCTGCAATTGGGAAACGTTTTCCGTGTTTACCTGATCGAGGGGGGAATAGCTATTGCTATTGAAGTCGCCTTTATAGACGCCCCAATTACGATACACCTCCTGGCTGTTATCACAGCTCGCAAAATACAGCATGAGTAGAGCTGCAGCGGGTATTTTTAGCTTCATCTTTCGCAAATAGATCTATGTTAATGGAAAAAGTTGCCAATAATAGTTATTTAATTACAGTTCTCACATAATCCACGAGCAAATTGTTACCCGGTGTTCCCTCCACTTCCGAAGGCAATTCGCGCAGGTACCACACAACCTCCCACGTTAGCGAATCTCCGGGCGCCAATATTTCATAGGCGCCTTGGTGTTCTATTTCGACATAACCTTCCCCGGATTTTACCTCACTCGCAAACAGTTCGATTTCCCCTTCACTTGGCGCGTTCTTTGCCAATGGGACGTCCGTAAATTTTTTGATCAGCACGGTGCGTCCGTCGAGATAAGCCATCCAGCCCTCCGCGCCGTCGGTATACAGCTGGCGGTCGCCTTTCGTGGGCAGCTTCTCCGCCGCATATGTAAACCAGGCAATGCCATCAGAAACAGTGGTGAGTGGCAGTAGTCCCCCCCACATGTCGCCCTGGCCCGTGGGGAAGAATGCCACGCCGCCGGTGTGTACTCGGGTGACTTCCCAGGGTGCTACGCCCTGCGCCTCCTCCGCGGCATTGGTCAGGGTATAACGTATGGTATAATGCGTGGGGTCGTCGCTCGCCGAAATTTCCTTGGTGACCACCAGACCCGTTTGCGGGTCGAGTTGACTCTGCAATTTCAACGCCGGACCGGTGGAGCGTACGGTATAGGGCTCGTTGTCGAGCGCCGCCGGAGGCGGCCATTTCCATACACGTTGCGGACTCGGCCAGAACGTAGAACCCCAATTAAAGTCGTTGACATCCGCACCGGTCAGAAAATTTCTCCCATCGATCGTTAGCGAGGTGATCCTGCCACCGAGGGCAGGATCAACCATTAGCTGCTGATTGGCTACCCGAAAAAGGTAGCGTCCGTCGCGCTCCTCCGGAGCGATGAGCCCGTTCTTTGGCGCCTGTCGGCTGCCACAGCTCCAGCAAAGCACGAGGAGTATATAAATCAGTTTTGTGACGTTCATAATGCTTAGTTCCAGTCGTTCGAGACGTCACCCGCCAGTTCGGCGTTCGAATTGCGTTCATCAATTGGGATGGGGAACAAGTAGTGTTTGTCTAGGAACGGCTGTTGGCCGGGGCCGCTCGGGTGTTCTTCGTTTAACACTTCTTTGGCAATTTCCCACCGGACAAGGTCAAACCAGCGCGACTGCTCGCCGGCAAATTCGATCTGCCGCTCCCGTCGCAGCGCCGTACGGGCCTCCGTAACGCCGAGTGTCAGCGGGTAATTTACCGCCATTACGCTGGGGCGGTTCCGTACTTCGTTGATGTAGCCGATGGCCGTCGCAATATCGGGGCTATTTTTTTCGATATAGCATTCAGCAAGCATCAGCAACACATCCGCGTAACGAAGTACGTGCGTATTAATGCCACTCATCGGCGCTTCAGTATATTGCTGAAACTCATAGGGCTCGTACTTCCGGTAGCTGTTGCCAAAAAATGCGTAGTCGTACTCGATCGGTCCGCCAGGACACGCGTCGCAATATTCGGTGTCGCCACCATTTTCGCTATTTCCATAATAGGTAAGCTTCGCCCGAGGGTCGATATAGGGTTGACCGGATTGCGGATTTGGGTAGGTATGGGCGGCAACGAGCGCATCGGATACCACCACATTCTGCCAGTCGTTGAAGCCGTATTCCTGTGCCCGCCCCGTATGGAAGGTGCGCCCGCTTCCGCCTTCTTGCCCACCAAACATATAGTATTGCGTGTTCGACGTGGTATACGTATGGTTGACGTCAAAAACGGTTTCGGGGCTGTTCACGTTATCTTCACTGAACAGGTGATCGTAGCTCGGATCCAACGAATAGCTATACGGTGCCGTAGTGAGCTGCTCGAGTTGGGCAATCGCTTCGTCGTATTTCTGTTGGAACAGGTATGAGCGCCCAAGAAACGCGATGGCTGCTCCTTTTGTAGCCCGGCCTTTTTGATCGGGCGGGTATGTGACCGGAAGGTCGGGAATGGCAGCGGTGAACTCGCTCTCCACCACTTTCCAGCCCTCTTCTACGGATGACCGCGGGAAGGAATTGACCTGCGAGTCCTCAAAGCTCATCCGTAGGGGTACCCGTCCGAAGTTGGTGACTAGGTTGAAATAGGCGAAACCGCGTAGCCAATGCGCTTCGGCAAGGTACTGCCGCTTTTGGGCAACTTCCGCCTCGGAAGCCGGCTCCCAATCGCCGACCACTTTTAAAACGAGATTGGCCCGAAAAATCATCCGGTATAGCGAGGACCAGAACCCCACGATGTCATCGTTGTTGTTGTTGAAGCTGTAATCTGCGAGCTGTAATTCGGTACCTACCAGCGGGGAGGCGCGTTCGGCGTCATTAGCCAGGAGATCAAAAATGAAGTACCACTCCCGCGCCATCATTCCCGAATGGCTGAAAACGGCATAAGTAGCTAAGACCGCTTCATTGAACTGCGTGGGCGTTTTGAAATACGATACGTCGGTATAATTGTTCTCGTTCTTGACGTCCAATAGATCCTCGTTACATCCCCCGATCAGCAGGGCCGTGAGGGTAAACAAAATGCTTATCTTCTTTTTCATGTTATTGCTGAATTAATGGTGATCGGCCTAACTTAAAATCCCAATTGTACACCAAACATAAACGTACGAGGCTGCGGAATCTGGCCAGTATCGATGCCGCGGCTGAAAATGAAGTTGCCGCTTCCGGTTACCTCGGGGTCGTAGCCTGAATAATTGGTGAAAGTGAATAAGTTTTGCGCCGTCACGTAGATCCGAAGGTTGGTTACGGTGTTGTCCGTCCATTGTTTCAAGCCGTCACTTGAGAAGGTGTAGCCCAACGTGATATTCCGGATCCGTGCGAATCCGGCGTCTTCCACAAACCACGATGAGGGCCGCAAATTTGCTGAAGTGCCGGGATTTTGGCCGATGCGGGCAATGTCCGTGACGTCGCCTTCCTGTGTCCAACTACTGAGGACTGCGGTCTTCGCGTTAAAGGGGAGGGCGACACCCTCGAGGTAGTACTTCGTGCCATTGATGAGCTGCACGTCCGCCACGCCTTGCAGGGCGGCCATGAAATCAAACTGCTTATAGGACAGGTTGATGTTCAGACCGTAGTTCCACTTTGGAATGGGGCTGCCGAGATAGGTTTTGTCGACCTCGGTGACCACACCGTCGCCGTTGAGGTCTTTAAATATACGGTCGCCCGGGAGCAATCCAGATTGATATACCGCATTGGGGTCGCCAGTCACCTGGCGGGCCAGCGCATTATAGTGGTCGACATCTGCGGCGTCGATGGCCACATGGTCGTAGATAAAGCCGTAGTAAGATCCGATCGGGAGGCCCACATCCGTCCGTGTCATCGAAGGCACAGAGTAGAACGAGCCATCGATAATCGGGACGGCGCCCTGGGTGCCCAGTGAAGTCACCTCATTTTTGTTATACGATCCGTTCACGTTGACGCTATATTTCCAGTCGGCCGTGGCCCCTTGATAACCAAGACCCAATTCGAAACCGCGGTTGTATGCCGACGCCGCATTGATCAGTTGGCTGCTGCTAGCGCCCGAGACACCGCCATAGCCGGTTGACAGCGCCAGCGGTACTTCCACAAGCAGGTCGTCATTGTCGCGATCGTAATAGCCAATACTTACGGATAGCCGGTTGTCAAACAACATCGCGTCGATGCCGGCATCCAGTGTTGTGGTGGATTCCCATTGCAGCGAAGGGGTTGCAGGAATGGCGATAGTTGCACCGTTATGTAATGTTTCATTCGGCCCCAATGGATAGACTACACTATTGGCACCTCCTGTCCAAACATTGGACTGAAACGAAAATCCGCGAATGTTGGAGTTACCGGTTTTTCCCCAACTGCCCCGCAGTTTTAAATCCGAGATCCAGGCGATGTCGGCCATGAACGGTTCGTCAGACAGGCGCCAACCCAAGCCAATGGAAGGGAAATAACCCACCCGGTTGGCCTCGCTGAATAGGGAAGTGGCGTCGCGACGACCGGTCAGCGTAATGATGTAACGGTCTTTGAAGGCATAATTTATGCGGCCAAAGTACGATATAAACCGGGCTTCCGAGTTTGCCGACCCTGACCCGAACGAAATGGTTTTCGCCGCACCTATTTGGTGTATTTCGTCATTCGGGAAATTACTGCCGACCAGGTCGACCGTACGCGAAACACCGCCATCGCGGTACGAATTACCAGCGGTGACAGTCAGGCTGTGGTCTTTAAAGCGCTTGTCGTAGGTAAAGTAATTCTCCCAAATGTAGCTCAAGTTATAGCCATAATCCTCCGAAATCTGGTTCTGTGTCACCAATTGGTTGGCCGCATAGGTAGGATTATAGTTGTAATACTGGCTGAAATTATAGACGCCCCCGATTTGCGAACGGAATTTCAAACCGTCAATCAGGTCGATCTCCCCGAACAATTGGAGGTAATTGTTCAGTCCCCGGTCTTTTACGTCGCGCAGGTAGGGCTGAATCAACGGATTTTGACTGTCGTTGCCATCCAAAAGGCTGGTGGCGATGCCAAAGCCGCCGAGCTCATTGCTGGGGTCGTAAACCGGAATATATGGAGGCATCCGCAAGCCATTCACAACGTTGGCACTGACCCCGTCGATGAGCTGGTGACGGATACTCAATGCTTGGCCAAGGCGGATCCGTTGTCCCACATTTTCCTGGAGGTTGATACGTACGTTGGCACGTTGGAAATCGCGTTCCACAATCTGGCCATCTTGCTTGGTGTAACCTGCGGATACATTATAGGTAATATTGTCCGTACCGCCTCCTACGCTTAGGTAGTGTTCGTGAACGGTGCCGGTCTTGAACATCTCGTCCTGCCAGTCTGTCCGCGTTACGAGGGCCTCATCCGACCCTACCCGTGACGGAAGCACCTGGCCCTGGTTGGCATACCATTCTTTTACGACACCAGTGTATTGTTCTGCGTTGAGCATATCGAATTGCTTCCAGGGATTCGAGATACCAACGTAGCCATTGTAAGTGATCCGCGGAACACCCGTTTTTGGCCGCCGGGTGGTAACGATGACCACTCCGTTTGCGCCCTGTGCGCCGTATATCGCAACGGACGAGGCGTCTTTCAGCACCGTAATATCCTGGATGTCGTAGGGGCTCAAGGAATTGAACGTACCTTGATCGCTCTGGATACCGTCAATCACGTAAAGTGGGGCGGCATTGGTAAATGAACCCGTTCCGCGGATTACGATCTGTGTGCCAGAGCCGGGCGCCCCGCTATTGTTGATGACCTGTACTCCGGCGATTTTGCCTTGGATAAGCTGAGAAGTATTGCTAACGGCAACATCCCCGAAGTCTTCCGATGACGCCACGCCAACGGCGCCAATTACGTCGCGCCGGCTCTGTACACCGTAGCCGACCACCACTACTTCATCAAGGTCGCTCACTTGCGCACGCATTGTGACATTGAGCACACCTGCTGTGGGAATCGACAGCTCCTGCCGTTCATACCCCACGATGCTAAACACCAGGGTCTGTGCTGCAGCACTCAGGGTCAGCTGGTAATCTCCATCGTTATTGGTGACCGTCCCGCCAGCGGTTTCCTTCACTGATACCGAGACACCCTGTAGAGCTTCTCCTTGTTCGTTGGTTACCGACCCGCGGATTTGCCGTTGCTGTGCAGGTGGCGCCGTTCGGGCGGCCGAATTTGCGCGCCGGTGCAGCAGGACGGTATTATCCACAATCTGGTAAGTCAGTGGCTGGTTGGCAAAGCACGCGTCCAGCACCTGCGCGATTGGCGTATTCTTAAATTGAAGGTCCACCGGCTGCGTATTGGAGAGATGAGACGAGTTATAAAGAAAATCATAACCTGTTTGCTGCCTGATTTCGTTTAAAACGGTTTCTATCGACGCTTTCCTGACGTTAATCGTCACGGTTTGCGCATAGCCGGCTGCACTTGCGTGCAGGAATGAAGCTGTGATCAATACGATGACAAGTTTCATGGTTAGTAGTAGTCTGAATAGTAATTGCCGCGGGTAGCAGCAAAATACAATGGAAGTTTTATACATTTGACTAAATGTTTGGTTAGTAATCGGTTTTCTGCTCAGGAAATTATATTACAGGCCAGCATCATCTGCCGGTTGCGCTGCGAACGCTTCCGGCTTTTTTGTGGCCATATACTTGGGTAAAATTGTTACTTCATGATGACCACCTCCTTTCCTTCTATTTTGAATTTTATAGGTGCAATCTGTTCCAGATGATCAAATAACTGGGTGATGCTCTTGGATCGCTGAAACGTTCCGGTAAAGCGATCGCCGAACTGTCCGTGATAAGCTACTTTTTCGATGTCGTACCATTTCGACACCTTGTTAATGATGCTTTCGATTGATTCGTTATCAAACCGGAAATACCCGTTTTTCCAGGCCATCACTGACTGTGTGTCCGCGGTTGACTGCCACATCCGGCCGGTACGCCCATCTACGATGGCTTGTTCACCCGGACGCAGGGCAATATGCTGGCCGTTTTTAGAAACATTCACGGCGCCTTCCAGCAACGTCGTGACGACCTGCGTGTCGTCGGTATACGCCGAAACGTTGAAGTGGGTGCCCAACACCTGGATCGTACTGCCCTCGGCCAGTACACGAAATGGTTTGGTTTCGTCATGTGCCACTTCAAAATACGCCTCGCCGACGAGTGTCACAATGCGTTCGCTGCCCGTAAACTGCACCGGAAATCGAATCGCAGATGCCGTATTGAGCCATACCCGCGTTCCATCGGGAAGTATCAGCCGATGGGAATGCCCTTTGGGCGTGCTAAAGGTGTTGTAGGGGATCGGCTGTCGGGGCACTTTTGCCGTGTGGGTACCATGTGTCACCGTGCTTTCGTATTGGATGCTGCCATCAGCCGTTAGTCTGATCGTGACGCCTGCCTGATTCGCCAGCACCCCGTGCATGGAATCACGGACGATAAGGGCCTTCCCGTCGGCCAGCGTGAGTACGGCCTGATTGTCGTCCGGAAGGACGATATCGTCCGGTATGGTCGCCGCCGCTTGCTGTGGTAGGGAAGGGGCGCTGTTGAACTGGAGATGCAGCCATAACGCAGTCGCGATCGCCGCAAGCCATAATGCGGCAATACGGGCCCATCGGCCGAAGGGCTTATCAGCAGCTGTCGACCGCGATCTCGGGGTGATTTCCCGGCGTTTCGATATATCAGCTGCCAATCGACTATAAATACGGGTTTGCTGCGCTTGCTCAAACGGAACAGCGCGGTGCCGTACCTTTAAGACATCATCGATAATGGCCGACAACTGTGCCGAATCAGACTCATCAAGGTGCTGCAAAAGCAGTTCGCAATCGGATCTGCTGATGGTATTATCAAAATATTGGGCTAAAAGTCGCCGCAACTGTTGGGTGTCCATGCTGTTGGTTAGTAAGGTGCTTCTTCTATGGCACTCGTATATAGTACACCGAAGCGGGGCGATAGGACTAGTGCGGAATGAAAAATTTTGAAGTTAACGTTTAGCGGAGCACGTGGTGACAAAACACCAAAGCGAGCAAATACGTGTATCCCGATTGGTGTAAAGCCGTCTTCAGCGTCTTTAGTGCCTGAACCATGTGATTCTTTACGGTATTCGGCGACAGCCCAAGCTGCTCGGCGATTTCCTTGTGCGAAAGTCCCTCCATCCGGCTGAGTCTAAAAATCAGCCGTTGTTGTTGGGGAAGCATGGCGATAAGGTGCTGCGTTTGCCGGTCGATATCTGCCGCAAAAAGCGTCTCCTCCATCTGGTTATTGGCGGCTTCAATGTGTGTCATCAATTCTTCAAACAGGCGGGCGGATCGGCGGACTTCGCGGAGCTGGTTGAGGCAGAGTCGCTTGGTAATGACATAGAGATAAAGCCAGGTGTTCCCCTCCTGGTCAAGCCCTTCGCGGTGCAGCCACAATTTAAGGAATACCTCCTGAACGATCTCTTCGCTCCAGACGCTGTTTTTGAGGAAGCGGAACGCCAGCTGATAGACTCGTTCACTATGGACATCATAGATGCGTCGGAAAGCGGTCTCATCGCCCCCGATCAACTGCCTGATGTCCGCTGCCGTAATTCGCTTTTGCAATGTTAAGTTTAAAATTGACAACCGTAAACAAACCTAACATAAAAACGAGAAATATAAAAATTACCGCAACAGACTTTTTAGGCGCACCACCTGTCGCCCACCCGCGTGCAAGCGGCCGCCTTCGAATGACATGCCTTATGCCGGCAGGTAGCTTGTCAGGTATTGTGCGGTATGCGAATCCGGATGGCCAATCATCTCCTCGGGAGTTCCCTCGAAAACCAGTTGGCCACCTTTATCGCCACCCTCGGGGCCAATGTCGATAACCCAGTCTGCACTTTTGATCATATCCATGTTGTGCTCGATCACGAGTATGCTGTTTCCCTGGGCAATCAATGCGTCAAAGGATTTCAGCAGTTTTTTGATGTCATGGAAATGCAGACCCGTGGTGGGTTCATCAAAGATAAATAGTGTGTTCTTGCTGTTATTGCCCTTGATCAGGAAGGAAGCCAGCTTGATTCGTTGTGCTTCGCCACCCGAAAGTGTACTCGACGACTGCCCCAGCTTTACATAACCCAGTCCGACGTCGGCCAGCGGCTGCAGCTTTGCCAGAATCTTAGGCTGTGTGGTAAAGAACTCCAGGGCCTCATCAACACTCAGCTCCAGGATATCGGACACATTTTTTTCGTTCCATGTCACATCCAGTACCGGCTGTTTGAAACGTCGTCCGTCACATGCTTCACAGGGCAGCACAATGTCGGCCATAAACTGCATTTCAATTTTCACTTCGCCCTCTCCCTGACACACGTCGCATCGACCGCCTTCAACGTTGAAGGAAAACGCCGCCGGTTTCAGTCCCGCAGCCTTAGCCGCAGGCTGCGCCGCGTACAGCGCCCGCACCTCATCCCAAGCTTTTACATAAGTCACTGGATTCGATCGAGACGAGCGTCCAATGGGATTCTGATCGACCAACTCCACCTGCTCTATCCGTTGTATATCCCCGTCAATGCCATCGTACCGGCCGGTTTGCTCTCCGGAGTAATTGCCGGTGGCTTTTTGCAACGCCGGATAGAGAATGCGTTTGACGAGGGAGGTTTTTCCCGAGCCCGAAACGCCGGTGACGACGGTAAAGACGTTGAGTGGGAACCTAACGTTGATGCCTTTTAGGTTGTTTTCACGAGCACCCTTTACCACGATGGCATCGTGCCATTTTCGGCGGGAAGTTGGTACGGCAATGCTGTCTTTTCCGCTTAGGTAACGGCCGGTAAGGCTGTTTTCATCCCTAAGTATGCCGTCATACGTGCCGCTGAACACCAGCCTTCCGCCATTCACCCCCGCCTCGGGTCCGATGTCGATGAGGTAGTCAGCCGCTTGCATCATTTCCTGCTCATGCTCCACGACAAGGACGGTATTGCCGACATTCCGCAGTGATTTCAGCACACCGATAAGCCGCTGTGTGTCGCGCGGGTGCAGGCCGATGCTCGGCTCATCAAGTACATAAATCGAACCTACAAGTGAACTGCCGAGCGAGGTGGCCAAGTTGATGCGCTGCGATTCACCGCCGGACAGCGTGTTCGACAGCCGATTGAGCGTGAGGTAGCCCAATCCCACATCGGATAGAAACTGAAGCCGGTTTGTGATTTCGGCCAGCAGTCGTTTCGCAATACTTGCCTCACTGTCGGACAATTGAAGCGTCCGGAAGAAGGACAACGCCTCGTCCAGCGGCATCAACACCACTTCAGAAATGGACCGGCCATTGATTTTGACATAGGTCGCGTCTTTGCGCAGCCGCGTGCCGTGGCACTCCGGACAATCCGTTTTTCCGCGGTAGCGCGAGAGCATCACCCGGTATTGGATTTTGTAGGTCTGTTCTTCTAATTCTTCAAAAAATTGGTTTAGGCCACCGAAATAGCGGTTGCCCGTCCAGAGCAATTCCTGCTGCGCTTTCGTTAGGTCTGAGTAGGCGCGATGGATGGGAAAATCGAACTTAGTAGAATTACGTACCAGTTGTTGCAACCATTGGCCCATTTTTTCGCCGCGCCAGGGGGCGATGGCACCATCGTATACCGATCGGCTCTTATCGGGAATTACCAGGTCTGGATCGATTCCGATAACCCGCCCATATCCCTCGCACCGCTTGCAAGCGCCATAGGGGTTATTAAAACTGAAAAAATTCGGGCTTGGCTCTTCAAAGGTGATGCCGTCCAACTCAAACCGGTCCGAGAAGGCGTGTATCTGGCCGTGCTCTTCCACAAAACAATCGCCCTTGCCCTCAAAAAATGCGGTCTGTATGGAGTCCGCAATCCGGTTTCGAGTGTCTTCCCCGGCATCTACGGAAATGCGGTCGATCACAATCTTAAGGTCGTTTTGCAGCGCTGTGCGGTTGTCAAGGCCTTCGTCGTCGAGCAGCGACTCAATCTTGTGCACCTGCCCCTGATAAATTACCCGTACGAACCCCTTTTGCAATAGAATTGCCAGCTCTTCTTTGAGCTTGCGGTTATTGGTAGGGTGCAGGGGGCAACTGATGGTGACGACGCGGCCTTCGGGTAGTCCTGCCACAAATTGGGTGACGGAGCTGACGGTATCTTTTCTCACCTCTTCTCCAGACACCGGCGAAAAAGTTTTGCCGATGCGGGCGTAAAGCAATTTGAGGTAATCGTAAATTTCGGTGGATGTACCGACAGTCGAACGAGGGTTGCTCGTGATGACGCGTTGCTCAATCGCAATAGCAGGGGCAATGCCCTTGATGTAATCAACCTCGGGCTTACCCATCCGCCCCATAAACTGGCGGGCATATGAGGAAAGACTCTCGACATAACGGCGCTGTCCTTCGGCGTACAGCGTGTCAAAAGCAAGGGATGACTTGCCCGAACCAGACATGCCCGTGATCACCACGAGCTTGTTTTTCGGAATGGCAACGTCCACATTCTTGAGGTTGTGAACACGTGCGCCTTTGATGATAATATAGGATTTGGGATCGAGCGTCGCTACTTTATTCATATAGATAACGGCCGGCAGGGGATGTTTGGTGTCCTGCGAGTCGGCTATACAAAACTACGGAAAGTTGGCCGTATCTAAAAGCGTTAGCATTGTTTAACGGAACGACTGATCGGCTGCGTGCCAAGCGTTACCGCGGCTCGCGGTCTGGTAAGCCAACCCGGCGGTACCGAAAGAAGGGATACGATATATTTCGGCGCGCGTGCCCCAGGCAAAAAAAAGCCTTTGCACGGTTGAGTGCAAGGGCGCATGGGAAGATAGACGATATCATTAATTTCCCAGTACTTCCAGAATGGGTTCTCCAATATTGCCATTTGGTTCCTCAATACGGAGCAGTGCTGCCAGTGTCGCCGAAATGTCGGTCATGTGGGTCTCCCGGTTGGTTTGTCCGTGTTTGATGCCCCAGCCCATCCATACCAGAGGGATGTGCGCGTCGTACGAACTCCAAGTGCCGTGCGTGGTGCCGGTTCCACCCGGCGAGCCGCTGTACCATTGGGGTTGGAGGATAACCTGAATCACGCCGCTTCGCTTTGGATTGTACCCATTTACGATACGCTCGCGTATACGGGCGGGAATCGTGGCATGAGCGGCCTCTTCCATATCAATGGCAAACGCCACGCCTTCTGCCCGGCGGAGGTAGTCGATTATCGCTGCCTTGATAGCCCGCTCATCGAGCTTGTTGGCGCCGATCACATCATAATTCAGGTGTACCTGATAATTCATCATGCTGCGCACGAGGTCGGCATGCCCGAAGGCGGACGAAAGCATCGTATTCAGTTCGGTCATAACGGTTTTCGTGTCGAAATAACCACCTATGCCTTTGTTGTCCGTAAAAAATTTAGCGTTATGCGATGCACCGTGGTCGGCGGTAATAAATACTGTATATTCGCCCTTCCCGACGTTTTCATCGAGGTAACTGAAAAAGCATTCAAGCTCCGCGTCGAGGCGCAGGTAAGTGTCCTCGACTTCGATGGAATTGACGGAAAACTGGTGCCCGACGTAATCGGTAGACGAGAGGCTCACCGCCAAAAAGTCGGTAAAGCCACCTGGATTGCTGCCCAGCTGCTCGTTGGCAACGGCAGCTTTGGCCAGGTCAAGTGTTAACGTGTTTCCATACGGCGTGCTGCGGATGAGACCCAGGCCATTTTCTTGAACCAATTCACTTAATTTTCTTGGGAATACAGCCCGGTCTTCGCCACGGAATTTTCCTTCATAAGCGTTGTCATCTTGGACACTCTGTGTATAAGTGTCGATGGGGTATAAAGTGTTCCAGTCTTGCTGCAGGTATTTTTCAGCCAATTTCTGGTTGTTGAAATGCTGAACCCATTCCGGGAGCTCTTCCATGTAGAAGGTGCTCGAAACCCAATTTCCTGATTTTCCGTCGAACCAGTATGCAGCATCGGCAAAATGTCCGGCGGGGAGGATACCACCGCGGTCTTTTATCGCGATACCAATGACCTTTGAACGGAAATTCGTGGCCAGTTTAAGCTGATCGGTAATCGTCGAAGCCAACAGGTTGCGGGGCGACTGTTTTCCTTCACTTCCGTCGGTACCCACGCCGCGCACGTCATCGTCCTGGGTACAGTACATCGTTTGTCCGGTTTGCTGGATAATAAAGTCGTTGCCTGCAATACCGTGAATCGCCGGCACACTTCCGGTATAGACCGAGGTGTGCCCAATCGCTGTTACCGTCGGCACGTAGTTGATATACGTGTTTTCACACGTAAAACCATCGTTTAGCAGCCGTTTAAACCCGCCCTCGCCGTATCGGTCGTAGTAGCGGTATAGGTAGTCCCACCGCATTTGGTCGACCATGATGCCGACGACTAGTTTCGGGCGGGGTACGGATTTTTGCGCATATGCAAAGCCCGCTACGAGTGCAAGGGCCAGCACGCAACTCATTTTCGAAAGAAATTTCATATGCTTCATTTCAAATTATTTGGAAGAAGGTTGGCTAAGTTAAGAAAACGTAGAAGCAATGCAAGCGTTCGTGGCAATTATCCGACCATGCCGTCGGCCTTGCGGGCCGTCGCCAACTTGCGTGCCTGGCTTGCGATGGCCGCGGCGTCGAAGCCGCACTTGGCCCAAAGCTCGTGCTGCTCGCCGTGTTCGACCACCTCGTCCGGAATCCCCAGGCGGACTACCGTTGCCGCATAGCGGTTATCGGCCATAAATTCCAGGATGGCACTGCCGATCCCACCCTGTAGGCATCCGTCTTCGATCGTAATGATTTTCTTGTAGCTACGGAATACCTCGTGTAACAACGCCTCATCTAATGGTTTGGCGAAGCGCAGGTCGTAGTGAGCCGGGAAAATACCCTCTTCATTTAGTGCAAGGCGGGCTTTTACGGCTTCGTTGCCAATATGGCCTATACTCAGAAGAGCGACCTCTTCGCCATCGCAGAGTTTACGGCCCTTGCCAACTTCGACCGTCTGTAGCGGTCGGCGCCAGTCGGGCATTACACCCTGGCCGCGCGGGTACCGAATGACAAACGGGCCCATGCCACCCTGCTGGGCGGTATACATGAGGTTGCGCAATTCTTCTTCATTCATTGGCGCCGAGACCGTGAGATTAGGTATGCAGCGCATATAAGCCAGGTCGTAGGCGCCGTGGTGCGTAGGGCCATCGGCTCCTGCAATACCCGCGCGGTCCAGGCAAAAAACGACATGTAGGTTTTGTATCGCTACGTCGTGGATCACCTGATCATAGGCCCGTTGCATAAAGCTGGAGTAGATGTTGCAGAACGGTACCATACCCTGGGTTGCCAGACCGGCAGAAAAGGTAACAGCATGCTGTTCGGCGATACCCACGTCAAATGCCCGGTCGGGCATGGCCTTCATCATGATATTCATCGAAGACCCGGAGGGCATAGCCGGCGTGATGCCCATAATTTTTTCATTCTTCTCGGCGAGCTCTACCAACGTGTGGCCGAAGACATCCTGATACTTCGGCGCTGTAGGCTTGTCTGACTTCGATTTTTTGATTTCGCCGGTTATCTTGTCGAACAGGCCGGGCGCATGCCAGGTGGTTTGATCTTTTTCGGCGAGGGCGTAGCCTTTTCCCTTTACGGTGATGCAGTGCAAAAGTTTAGGACCCGGGATTTCGCGCAGATCTTTCAGGGTGCGAACCAGTCGTTTTACATCGTGTCCGTCTACCGGTCCGAAATAGCGGAAATTGAGTGACTCAAACAGGTTGCTGTTCTTCAACAGCGTACCCTTGATGCTTTTTTCAATTTTTTTGACCAGGCCGAGTGCGTCGGGGCCGATCTCAGATATCTTGGTAAGCACATGGGCTATGTCGTCACGAAACCGGTTCCACGGTTTGGACGTTGTGATATTGGTCAGGTATTCTTTGAGTGCCCCAACATTGGGGTCGATCGACATGCAGTTGTCGTTGAGGATAACCAATAAATTGGACTTCTCGATGCCGGCATGGTTCAGCGCTTCAAAGGCCATTCCCGCGGTCATCGCCCCGTCCCCGATTACAGCCACGTGCTGGCGGTCGGTCTCACCTTTGTAATGCGACGCGACGGCCATCCCCAACGCAGCAGAAATTGACGTGGAAGAGTGGCCAACGCCAAAAGCGTCATACTCGCTTTCATCCCGCTTCGGAAAACCACTGATTCCTCCAAGTATGCGATTGGTGTGAAACATCTCCCTTCGGCCGGTAAGAATTTTATGGCCATACGCCTGGTGGCCGACGTCCCAAACCAGCTGATCGTAAGGCGTGTCGAGGACAGTATGTAGTGCCACCGTGAGTTCTACCACACCAAGGCTAGCTGCAAAATGCCCCCCATGCACCGAAACCACATCAATGATGTATTGGCGCAATTCACGGCACAGCGTTGTCAAGTCGGCCTCGCTGAGCTGCTTAATATCGGCAGGTGTGTGGATATTTTTAAGTAGTTTTCCGGCTTCAATCTCCATAGTTGCCCAGATTGGAAAATCGCTACAAAGTAACTAATAATTATTGACACCGCATCGCTTAAATTTGTGCGACAGCGTGCAGCACCTTGATTTATAGCAGAACAGGGCGCGAAGTCGATTGTTTAATTATGTACCTCAATACAAAGCAACAGGTTATCCACCAAATGCTTACTTTTGACCCGAATGCAACCGGAAGGCTATGAAATAAGACTGCCCCAGTTTGAAGGGCCATTTGATTTGTTGTTGTTTTTTATCGAACGCGACGAGCTGAACATTCACGATATTCCCATAGCGCGGATTACCACTGACTTTCTGGACTATATCCAGCATATGCAGGCACTAAACATGGAGCTTGCGAGCGAGTTTATCGTGGTAGCAGCTACGCTGATGCGGATCAAAGCGAAGATGCTTTTGCCGCGACCGGAGTTGGACGAAGCGGGCAACGAAATCGATCCGAAGGAAGACCTCGTCCAAAAACTCGCGATGTATAAGCAATACAAAATAGCCACCGCGGATCTACAAGTGCTTGAGGCGGCACGTGCCAAACTGTTCAAACGCGGAAATATTGCCGCGGATTTGAACCTGGTGGGTGAGCATGGGGGTACAGGCGATGAGCTTGCTACGCTGGACCTGTATAAATTGATGGTGGTATACGAACGGTTGATGTACCGCTATGAAAACCGCAGTAAAGAGGTACGCCATACCGTCGAGAAATATCCTTATACCATCGAACAGCAGAAAAAGGCGATTGCTTCTCTGCTGGAAATCAATGATCGGCTCGATTTTGGACTGGTCTTAAAAAACTCCGCAAATAAGGTACATTTTGTTTACAATTTCCTCGCCATTTTAGAAATGTTACAACAACAGCTGCTGGAACTGCAGGTTGGATTGGGCTATAATAATTTTTGGGTTACCGCCAAAAAGTGAGCACCCCCCGGATTTCTGATCGCATACCGACGCCGACCCCGGTGGTACACCGTTGTGGTTCGGCCGTCAGCGAGGTTAGAAACTCCTCCGGACCTTCTAGGTATTTTATAGGGATTTCCCCCTACGAAGTCCCTACAAAGTCCCTAGAAAGTCCCTACGAAATCCCTGTCAGAGATGGCGGCAATTCATTTGGAGCACGGGGCGCATTGCTGCGCGCGGCTGTCTTGGAATATCGGGTGAAATGATAGCGGTCAATTGTCCCGCAGAAACGTCAGATATTGACTTCTGGGGATCATCCTCGCCCCCAGTGAGGCGAGGTGGTCCGTGTACACCTGACAGTCAATTAGCCGGTACTCATTGGATTGGCAGAGGTGAGTGAGGGCGACTTTCGAGGCGTTGGAAGCACGACTAAACATGCTTTCGCCACAAAATGTTCTGCCGACGGCGACGCCGTACAAACCACCGACTAACGTGGAGTCCTGCCAAATCTCCACGGACTGTGCATGGCCAAGTTCGTGGAGTCGCACGTACGCTTGTTGCATGTCCGCGGTAATCCAGGTGCCGTCCTGACCGGGCCGAGGCTGTTGGGCGCAGGCAGCAATTACCTCTGCAAACACCTGGTTCATTGTCACTTGGAATCTTCCGGAGCGCAATACCTGCCGCATGCTCTTGCTCACCTTTAGCTCTTCCGGGAATAGCACGAAACGCTCGTGTGGGGCATACCATAGAATAGGTGTACCGTCGCTGAACCAGGGAAAGATGCCCTGTCGGTAAGCCGCTAAGAGCCGCTCCGTACGGAGGTCACCGCCAACCGCCAGTAGGCCATCCGGCTCGGCGAGCGCGGGATCTGGAAAAACGATGTTTTCCGGACTGAGCTGAAAAATCATAAAGTCTTATTCCGGCTGCCGCGGCTCCTTGCTGATTTTGTCGAACAATTTGTCCATGTGCTCTACGTATTCATTCGTGTCATCAAGGAAGAACTCAAGCTGGGGTACAATTCGTGCTTGATTCTTGATGCGAGCACCTAGTTTATACCGGATTTCGCCAACGTGTGATCTGATGTTCGTTAAATCTTGCTTCGCTGTTTTGGTATTCAGGAAACTGAGGTATACACGGGCTATGGCCAAGTCGGGTGTGACGCGGACGCGGGTAACGGTTATAAAGGCTCCCGGCGCCCAACTTTTGGCTTCACGCTGGAAAAGTTCGCCCAAATCTTGCTGTATAACGCCGGCAAACCGTTGTTGCCGTTTACTTTCTGTACTCATGGCTATGCTTCTTATGGTGTCCCCTAAGCTCAAGGCAGGTACCGGTTAGCTGACTTGCAGTAACTGTCCTCCCGCTCATGCAAAGGTAACGAATTTTACAACAACTCATTGGCCAGATTAGCCAGTTCGCTTCGCTCGCCCCGCTGAAGGGTGATGTGGGCGTAGCGCGAATGGTTTTTTACGTTTTCGATGAGGTACGACAGGCCGTTACTTTCAGCGTCGAGATAGGGTGTGTCGATCTGGTAGATGTCGCCCGTAAATATAATTTTTGTGTGTTCCCCCGCCCGCGAAATAATGGTTTTAATCTCGTGGGGAGTCAGGTTCTGCGCCTCGTCGACGATGAAGAAAATCTTGGTAAGCGTGCGGCCGCGGATGAAGGCCAAGGGTGCAATAGCAATTTTTTCCGTGGCGATCAGCTCATCAATTTTCTCCATTGTTTTTGGATCATCACTATATTGTTCCTTGATAAAGCGGAGGTTGTCCCAGATTGGGGCGAGGAACGGATCGGTCTTTGATTTGGCGTCTCCCGGCAGAAAGCCAATCTCTCGATTGCTCAGTGGTATGACAGGGCGTGTGATGTATATTTGACGGTAGTTTCGCCGTTGCTCAAGGGCGCTTGCCAAAGCAAGCAGGGTCTTGCCCGTACCTGCGTTGCCCTGTATACTTACGAGGCCAATGTCCGGGTTTGCCAGCGCATGCAGGGCAAAAGCCTGCTCCGGATTCCGGGGCTTGATCCGGAACACCGGGTTGGCGGATACCGGTTCCAGTGTGTGGGCGCCCTTGTTATAAAAGGCAAGTGCCTTTTTGCGGTTGTGTTTCAGGATGTAAAACTGATTGGCGCCGGGATGGTCCAGTAACAGCGACTCCGGGGAAACGGCTGTACCGTTTTTAAGGCTGTCGATAAGCGTGTCGGAATTAACTTTGCACGTTGTCTTTCCGGTGTAAAGCTCGTCCACATTCTTGATTTTGCCGGTTTCATAATCTTCGGCTGGCAGATTTAGTGCCTTGGCTTTTAATCGGAGACAAATGTCTTTCGATACCAGAACTACTTGCTTCCCCGGATTTTCTTCCATCAGTACAAGCGCGGCATTGATGATCTGATGATCGAATTTATTGTTGCCAAAAATCTTCTCGGCATCCATACGTTTGGGCTTGTCGGCCAGGATAACCTTAAATTTTCCTTTCAGCTGGCCCTTGAGGTGCACCCATTGATTGATTAATTTCTTGCGGGACAGTTGGTCGATCATGCGGATGAACCCCCGCGCCTCGAAGTTGCGCGTTTCGTTGCCCCCTTTCATATTATCCAACTCCTCCAATACCTGAATCGGAATCGCAACGTCGTGCTCCTGAAAATTGTTGAGCGCATTGTGGTCATAGAGAATGACCGAGGTGTCGAGAACGAATATTTTGCGGGTTGCAGCCATGTGTTTCCGATTCTGTGTCTGTAGCGGTTTAAAATTACGATTTTATGCCTGTAGCAACATACTTTTTTTGTCTTGCGTTGGGACAAGGGTTGTTTCATGAATAAATATCGGGAGCAATATACCGTCGAGGTGTTCATCAATGTTAATAACTGAGATACAGTACATTGTGGAAAAAGCGAGCTAAGCAGGCCAAAATGCCTTAAATATGGTATTAACGAAGGATTTCGTGTTGAAAATCAGCTAATTTAAGTGGAAAAAAATGTGTATAAAATAATTCATCTTTTCCTTGACGAACGAGCCCGTAGTTCGTACCTTAGTTCATAGCAAGTACGAAGTTCTTTGAATCGCCCAAAACGCATCCGACAAGAGGAGCAACCGGAATCGGCAGCCCTCGGATAGCGACGCAATTGACGGGTTCCGGAGGCGTAATGCCAAAGGAAGTTTGTCCAGAAAACAATTTACCAAAATTGTTGACCCCGTCATCTTGCATATCGGGATTGTACATGACCGTATACATCACGATGTATAACGGCGATTGGCAATAGCGTCGGGTAGATACCTCCCCTTGGATGGTAGATACCGCAGCCGGCAAAGACACAATTGTACTTGTGCCTCGATTACAGCTATGGCTGTAATTAAGGTTAAAGCGGAGTTTCCAAATCGAAAGAAGCGGAGCTCCGTTTTTTTTTGCCTGTATTTGAACAGGCCGCACGAAAGAACGTAGGATGCCAGCAATGCCTTTAACGGTTAGCGTATACAAAAAAACGGCAGGAAAAATTGATTTTCCTGCCGTTTGTGTAGGTTTATAATTGGCTAGTGAAGGTCTCCCAGATTATAGACTTGGGGGTCTCCATTTATGCTTATAATATCGAGTGTTTTTGTCAATCAACGGGCAAAAGAGCGGCTGTCCGTACATACCATTCCGTCCTTGCGTAGGACAAACGTATAAATATAAATTATTATCACAAAAGGTTTTTTGAAAAATAAGTAAGTGGACACTTACCACCCAAATTTGCTATATCCATTTAGCGGTTCGGTCATCGGGGCGATCTTCCCTACAGACGGCGCCACTTCCCGGCGCTCGCTTCACTACACTGCCGGCATCGTGTGCATTGCAGTATAAACGGAGATAGGGGTCGGATAATTTCAATTTGCGTATAATGAAATAGGGGTTCGCTTGGCGACATCAAGGAAATGACATATAGAATTTCTATTTTTACGCCCTTAACCGAATACGACGATGAAGATTTGGCAAAAGAATACCGACGTGAACAGCTTTGTCGAAGCGTTTACCGTAGGTAAAGACCGGGAGCTTGATTTGCAATTGGCGGTTGCCGATGTGCTGGGTTCATTAGCGCACACGCGCATGCTGCATCATATAGGCTTACTGGATGAAGCCGATCTGGAAGCGGTACAGCAAGGGCTGAAAGCCATTTATAAGGAAGCAGTGGAGGGCAAATTCGTTATCAATGAGCAGGTAGAAGACGTGCATTCCCAGGTGGAATGGCTCCTCACGCAACGCGTTGGAGAAGCAGGAAAAAAGATCCACAGCGGCCGTTCACGCAATGACCAGGTGCTGGTAGACCTGAAATTGTTTTTCCGGATGGAAATTGAAAAGCTTGTCGGCAACACCCAGGCATTGTTTTCGAAGCTGATCGAGCTAAGTGAAAAGTACAGGGCCGTACTCATGCCGGGTTACACGCACCTGCAAATCGCCATGCCCTCTTCGTTTGGCCTTTGGTTTGGAGCCTATGCGGAAAGTTTAGTGGATGATCTCGAACTGGTCCAGGCGGCTTGGAAGATTTGTAACAAGAACCCGCTCGGTTCGGCGGCGGGCTACGGGTCGTCGTTTCCACTTGACCGCAGACTGACCACGGAATTGCTGGGCTTTGCTGATCTTAATTATAATGTCGTTTATGCACAGATGGGAAGAGGAAAGACGGAGCGCGTGCTGGCGCAAGCCATGAGCTCAGTGGCGGCAACGCTGGCAAAGATGGCCATGGATGTGTGCCTGTATATGAATCAGAACTTTGGCTTCATATCGTTCCCGGATCACCTCACCACCGGATCGAGCATCATGCCGCATAAGAAAAATCCGGACGTTTTTGAGCTGGTCCGTGCACGTTGCAACAAAATCCAGGCGCTGCCCAACGAAATTGCGCTGATGACAACGAATCTGCCGTCGGGATACCATCGGGATCTTCAGTTGCTTAAGGAAAACCTTTTTCCGGCATTCGCTTCGCTGAATGAATGCCTGGAGATTACGGCGTTTATGCTTGAGCACATCCGTATCAACGAATGTATATTGGAAGATCCGAAATACGATTACTTGTTTAGCGTGGAAGTGGTGAACAACGAGGTGCTCCGCGGCGTACCGTTTCGGGAAGCCTACAGGAACATCGGTTTAGCGATAGAGGAGGGAACCTATAAGCCCCAGAAAACCGTAAAACACACGCACGAGGGCAGTATCGGTAACCTTTGCAACGCCGAGATACAACGTGCTTTTGCTGAAGTCGTTGGTGCGTTTGGCTTTTCTGAGGTAAACGCCGCGCTGGAGCGGCTTGTAGCGGATAGATAGGCTTTATTGGCCGATATGGAGCGTATAGAGAAAAGCCCCGGTCATCGGATCGGGGCTTTTCTGTGTCATTAGTTTTTATCCCACCACACGCGGGATATGAAGGAATCCCCGTCTGAGAGCCGGCTGACGGCTTCCGCGTAATTAGCAGCATTCAGTTCGGCCTCCTCCGCCGAATAGATTCCCCTGCGGGGAATTTCGCCGTTGGTCGACCCGGGATTGGGTCCGGGCGTGAGCCTTGGATAGCCGGTGCGGCGCCATTCAGCAAAGGCCTCCATGTTGCGACCGAAAAGGTGTATCCATTTCTGGGTGGCGATCTTCTCCATCTTCTGCTCATCTGTCAATCCATCGAAGCTGAGCACGTCTGCTTCATACGACGCTGGGATTGCGGATAGGTTGTAGGGCGGTGCGGCAAACGCCGCCTGCACACCGTCGACGAAAAACGCGTGCGCTTCTGAGCTGGATGCGCCCCAACCCAATAATGCGGCTTCGGCCTTGTAAAAGCACACGTCTGAATAGGTCATGGCATAGCTTGGAATCGGCGGAAAATCGCGGCTGAACCAGGTGTCGGTATTTGGCGTCGAATAATTGGCCCGGATCAACTGTGAAAGTTGATCGTCGGTCAACGCGACACCGATGCCTTGGTATACTTGTTCGCCATTGATGGTTACCGGCTGGGCCAACAGCGGTAGACGCGGATCGTCATACGCCTTCAGCTGGTCGATCAGTGTATTGGCCAGATACCGTAGGTCTGAACTGCCGGTTATGGATTGGCGGAGTATGGGATTCTGGTTTTCGGCCTGCGCATCATTGAATGTAGGAACGGCGGCGTTGTCATCGTTGGAGGCGAGAAGCCCGTACTCGGAAGTCATCGCGGCTTCAACGGTCTGCTGCGCCAGTTCCGGATTCGCATAGCGGATACGCATTCCCAGTCGCAGTTTGAGCGAATTGCCAAATTTCCTCCATTGATCAATATTGCCATTATAGAAGAAATCGGCTGATCCGTAAGACTGGTCGCCGGTGGTTAGGCTTGCCAGCGCGTTGTTCAGCCGGTCGATCAACGCCGGATAAATCGTTTCCTGCCGATCGAAGGCTGGGGTACGATTGATTTCTTTGTTGGATTGGGTAACTTCAGAAAACGGAATGTCCCCGAACAGGTCGGTGAGCCGTTGATAAAGGTATACCTCATAGATGGTGGCAATTGCCAGTTTGCTACGGCCGGCAGGATCATTCTCTAAACCGGCAAGCTCTTCCCGGATCTGGATGATGTTGCGGAGCAACACGTAATGCTGCGACCAGATCAGGTTTTCCGGGCCTTCGAAGTAGCGCGAAACCGGCACTACAGGTCCACCTGCCCAATGTTGTATCCATGAGCCGAATTTATTGTTCGGCACTTCGCCCGACTCCTGAAACGTGCCGTCGCGTAGTATGCGGGAAAATAAGAGGCCGGCGTCGACGGATGTGACGGAGGTGGGCGGTGTGTTGATTTTCTCGAAATCCTTCGTGCATGACGAAAGTATTCCGGTGATCATTCCGACATATATTAGTTTATACAAAAATCGCGTTTTCATAATTTTTAAGCTTAAAATCCTACAGATAAGTTAACGCCGAAATTGCGCATCATGGGCAGCGAAGTGGATTCAATGCCAATGGACGAATTATCGACATTGAATGCTGCGCCCTCCGGAGAGAAACCGTCTGTTTTGCGTTGGAAATAAAACAAATTCCTGCCATATACGCCCAATTTAGCCGACCTGACCACTTTACCCGGTAGGAATCTGGCCGGTAGCTGATAGGCCAGGTTTATTTCCCGCATGGCGATGTAACTCATGTCGTTGATCATCTCCTCGGAGACCATCACCTCTTTATCGCTGGCCACCATGTTCCAGTAGTCCTGTGCGGCCACCGGCTGGGTGTTTTTTACCCCGCTGTTTACCCAATTGCCGGAGGCATCGCGCGCGGCGACATATCCGTCGGCCACGTAGGTCCCGTCCCGTCCGGCTACCGTTTTATTGGTAGTGCCGTAAATAATCTGTTCGCGGTTCGACTGGGAAAATATGATACCGCCCTGGCGGATATCCACCAGTGTGTAAAGGCTGAATCCTTTATACCGCAAAGTATTGCCGAAGCCACCGAGCCAGTCGGGCTGAGCATTGCCGAGATTGGTTTCCACACGACCGGTTGTCCGCAGGGGGAGCCCGGTGTCGGGATCGATCAGTCGGTTGCCCGCTTCATCTTTGATCCACGCAAACTGCGTTCCGATCAACTGCCCAAACGGCTTGCCCACTTCAGCGACGACATTGATACCCCGGTCGGTAGCTAACAGGAAGGTCTCTACCCCGGGATACAGCGATTCCACCTTGTTTCGGTTGTGGCTGAAGTTGAACACCGTACTCCATTCGAAGCCGGATTCGGACCGGACGGGCGTGGCGCTCAACATAAATTCAAAGCCTTTGTTGCTGATCTCACCCGCATTGATACGGTTGCGTACGAATAGGCTTGAAGGCGAAATCGGTACATCGAGGATTTGATTTTTCGTGTTTGCCTCGTAATAGGTAAACGACAGTGCGATGCGGTTGCGCAGGAAACTGAGGTCGGCGCCGACCTCGACAGAAGTTGTCAGCTCGTTTTTCAGGTTGGGGTCTGGAATGACTTCCGTGTAGCCAGCCATCGGGACGCCGCCGTGTGTGTACTGACTTAGACTATATGTACCGGTCAACTGGTAGGGGTTTCCCGAACTTCCTGCCTGCGCCCATGACCCACGGATTTTGAAGTAGGAGAGGGCGTCTGACTGCCATTGGAATGCATCGGACAGTACCAGACTTGTGCTCACGGACGGGTAAAAGAACGAATTGTTTTCCTCGGACAGGGTAGACGACCAGTCATTTCTCGCGGAGAAATCGACAAACCAGTAGTCGCGGAAGCTGAATTGCCCGGATAGGTAAGCCGAATTGATCTGCGACTCCACCAGGTCGAAGAGGTAAGAATTGGTCGTCGTGTTGTTTATGACGAACAGCGACGGCACGATAAACTGGTTTCCAGTGTTCCCCGTGAGCCTCAGGTACCGGCTCTGGTGACTGGCACCCAGGTTGAAGTTCAATTTGATGTCGTCAGAAACGCCAAAATTGGAAGTGGCGAGGATGTCGTAGTTGTTTTCGCGTGAACGAATCACCTCCTCCCGGATATCACCCTGCCTATTGAGGCTTTGGTAGGTACCAATGGGTCGGTATCGGAACCGTTGGTCGGTATAAAAATCCGTTCCGCCGGTGGCGGTAACCGTCAGCCACGGCGCAAACGTATAGGACAGGCGCAACAGCCCGATGAGGCGATCTCTGCGGTCTTCGTTGTGATTTTCGTGGATGGTCCAATACGGATTAGCCGTCGAGCTATTGGTCGCATATGTCTTTTCGAGCCCTTCAAACACATTGGAGAACCCAAGCTGCCGGGCTACGTCTTCTGCGGTCCATTTATAGTGCGACATAATATCGTTGCCCAGACTCCGCGGTTGACTAATCAAGAGATAAGCCGGATTATCAGCGGCATCGGACAGGGTAGGCCTGTTTTCTGCGTTTTGAAGGATATAGCTGGCCTTGGCATCGATATGCAGTTTGTCGGTGATCTTAGCCTGCGTGCGCAGGTTGAAATTATTCCGGTTCAGCGTATTGGTGGGCACATAGCCGTCGACATGCGTGTTGGCATAGGAGAAACGGTAGTTTAGCCGGTCGTTACCGCCGTCGACGCTGAGGTTGTTCACAAACTGTCGCTCGGTCTGGAAAAAGGATTCGTAGGTGTCTGGCTGGGGCGTGAGGTTGAGCAGGTTGCCATATTGATCTTCATAAGACTGTCCTTCCATGGGCGCGCCCCAGCTTCCGCGTGCCGTCCTGTCTCTACCAGCACTCATCTTTGGTATGCCGTCGTATCCATTTGCAATGGCTTCGGCCATGGAAACGATACTGCCGTCGGTTCTACGGAAATGGGTGAAGGTACCGTTGAGCCCCTGGGCGTAGACATTCTGAAAATCCGGTAGGACGAGCGCATTGCCCACGGCAAAATCAGTGCTGAAATTGATGTTTGTCCGGCCGGCGCTTCCGGATTTGGTTGTAATCAGGATGACACCGTTGCTACCGCGTTGCCCGTACAGCGCCGCGGCATTGGGGCCTTTCAGGATGGACATGCTCTCGATATCGTCCGGATTGATGTTGCTGATACCATCCCCGTAATCCGTGCCGCCCCATTGGTCGGCCGGCGAGAGGTTTTGGTTGTCGATGGGAACACCGTCTACGACATACAGGGGTTGGCTGTTCCCGATGAGGGAGTTATTGCCGCGGATCACTACCTTGGCCGATCCTCCGGCGCCGCTGGCGGCGCGGCTGACCTGTACGCCCGCCACTTTGCCCGACAGCGCGTTGGCGACGTTGCTTTCTTTACCCTGCATGAGGTCTGCACCGCTAATGTCGGCAACCGTGTACCCCAATGCTTTTTTTCCGCGTTTGATGCCCAGCGCGGTAACGACGACCTCATCCAGTTCTTCGGCGTCGGCCTCGAGAGAGACGGTGATCGCGACCTTGTCATTGGAAGCGATTCGGTAATCAGCAAGTACTTTCGATTCGAAACCAATGGAGCTGACCGTTATCGTGTATCCCTGCCCCTCAGGCACGTCGTCGAAGAGGAATGTGCCGTCATCCGCCGTCGTTGTGACCCGTTTGAAATTGGTTGTGGCATTCGCTAATGTTACTGTTGCACCCAAAATGGGCTGGTCCTGGCCATCGCGTACAACGCCGTTAATGGCTGCGGAAGGTTGGGCCGCAGCATACAACTGCATGAGAATGAGTGCTGCCACAAGCCCCCCTATGCGCAGGCTCCGAATTGGTTTTAACATGAATATCAACCAGTTGTGATGTTGATACGTGTTAGGTGGAAATTGGTTCATAATGAATATTTATTAATTTATAACGATTGTTCGTAAGGGTTGCCTATCATCGGTGATGTGTGTCGATTTGGGCGTTGATTGCGTGCAGGTAATTGATTTCTGCTATTATTTTTTTGTAAGCATCGGTGCTTTTTGGAAATGATCCGGTGTAGAATTTTTGTTGGATATCGGCGCGACGATAGCGGATATGGATACCGTAGTTCTGCTGGAGAATGGCGAATACATCCGACACGGCCATGTTGGTAAAGCTAATGCGCTGTTCGGTTTCTTCGAAGTACCCCCTTTGATCGGTGACCGTGGTTTCCGTATGCTGCCGAACTGCAGACAGCACCTTTAGGTCGTTTTGGTTAAACACGATCTCTTCGTGGGGCTTAAGGACGCTTGAAAATGCGCGACTTTTGGCTGTTGGCTGCCCAGCCACGCGGATGCTACCTTCGATCAGCGACACCTTTGTCGCATGGCCCGGCAGCAGCTCGTCGATCACAAAGATAGTGCCCAGCGCCTGGGTCGTCAATCCGGATGAATGGACAATAAAAGGTTTTGTTTTGTCTTTGGCTACCTCGAATCGGGCTTTGCCTTTCAGTTCAAATGTCCGTGTGGAGCGGTCGGAGAACCGTTCGGGAAACCGTATTTCGGAGTTGGGATAGAGCAGGACTATGGAGCCGTCCGAAGATTCGAGCCGCATTGTGCCATTGCCTGAATTAATGAAATATAAGTTGCTTTCAGCGGCGGTAGGGGCCGTTGGCGTCACTGGATCCGCTTTCGGAACGACAGGGGAGGCGGTTTTTCTTGAGGCAACCTGTTGGTCGTCGGCTTCAGTAGGGCCAGGAAAAAGTATCCAAGTCCCGAGAAATATTGCCACAGCTGCTGCTGCCGTACCGATCGCATACTGGAGCTTACTTCGTGATGGTTCGCCGTTTTGCTTACCATGAATGACGGTCTGGATCCGCTGCCTGATTTTTTCTTCGGGATAGTTGTGGCTAACTGTATCGTCCAGCTCTTGCCATTCTTCAAACGGGAGCCATTCCTCTATTTTTTCTGGATGCCGGCGCAGGTATTCACTAATGTATGCCGCCTCTTCGGGCGTACATTCCTTTCGCAAAAAACGCGCGATGTGATCTTTGGTTAGCTTCATCGTATAGTATACGGATGAAACCGAAACATCCCCCAATAGGCAGTCAAAAAAGATTGACGAAGATGCCCAATAAGGCCAGGAGGGATTTTTTTAACGTTTTCAGCGCGAGGTTGATGTGGTTTTCGGCGGTTTTGGGAGAAATGAGCAGCCGATGGGCAATTTCCTTGTGCGAGAGGTTTTCGAACCTACTCATGATAAAAACTTTGCGCCGCATTTCCGGCATCGCATCAATAGCTTGCCGCAGCATGGCGGACAGCTCTTTGGCGTTGAATGCCTCTTCGGGGGAAACTGTGTGATCCATCGGGGTAATAGGTGCTGCTTTGAGCTTCTGTTGGGTAGCCTCGGCGCGGATGAGGTCAATGATCGTCGAACGGACTATGCAGAACAGTTGTCTTTCTACGTTGATGTCGGGGTTCCTTCCGCGGTGTTGCCATAATTTTATGAATGCCCGCTGAACAGCCTCTTCGGCCAGATAGGCGGAATTGGTTTTTTTAAGTGCATAAGCGTACACCCGTCGGTTCCATAGGTCGAATAACGAATCGAAATCATGTGGTGATTCGGTTTCTCGTTTCATAATTCATTGGCTTACGAATTACGAATATACTACAATTAATGTATTCGTGTAGGTTTCTCTTCCGGGGGCGCGAAGATTTTAATTGCCGAACGCTGCATGTGCTTACCGCTATTTCACTACGGAAAATTGGTAAATGGTTTCGGATTGGAACACCTGTCCCGGCATCAGCAATGTACTGGGGAAGTGCGGGTGATTGGGCGAGTCGGGAAAGTGCTGTGTCTCGAGGCAAAACGCACTGTACTTATTGTAGGGATTCCCCCGCTTTCCGATGTCCTGCCCCGTCAGCATATTGCCGCTGTACAGCTGGATCGCAGGCTCTGTCGTGGAGACGCTGAGTTGGATGCCCGTCTGTGGCGAAACAATGACTGCCGCCGGTACACCTGTGGCAGGTGGAATCAGTACAAAACAGTGATCGTAACCGCGGCCATTAGCCAACTGTTCATCCGGCCGGCCAATATCACACCCCAGCGTCTTTGGGTTCCGGAAATCAAACGGTGTGCCTCCCACTTCTGCTATTTCGCCGGCTGGTATTTGCATATGATTGATCGGTAAGTACGTATCGGCATTAAGTTGCAGGCGGTGGTTCAATACATCGCCGTTACCCTCGCCATTCAGGTTGAAAAACGCGTGGTTGGTAAGGTTAACCACCGTGGGTTTGTCGGTTTCGGCACGATAGCGGATCATCAATTCATGGTCGCCCGTGAATTGGTAGGTAACCGCGACGGAAAGATTGCCCGGAAATCCCGCTTCGCCATCGGCCGATGTATAAAAGAAGCTAACTTCCTGCGGCTGGTTTATCCGATAATCCCATACCTGGTTGTGAAATCCGTTTTCGCCGCCGTGGAGCAAGTTTGGTCCATTGTTGGGTGAACATGCATAGGATACCCCCTGGATTTCGAATTTTCCGAATGCAATCCGGTTGGCAAAGCGGCCTATGGTGGCGCCGTGGTATGGTTCGGTAGCACGCCAGTAGTCGTGGATTGTTGGAAACCCCAATACAACGTCGGTAAGTCTGCCCCGGTTGTCGGGCACAAGTAAGCCGACAATCCGGGCACCGTAATTGGATAGTGCCAACGTACTGCCGGAGCCGCTCTTTAGGATAATCAGCTGCGTTGTCTTCCCGCTTAATGCGCTTTGAAAGTCGCCGGGGGTCGGTAGGGTGTAATCCATTATGCGCTATTGATTTATATGCTATTTAGCTTGGAGTGGCGCTGAGGCGCTTGGGTTATGAGGCCGTAAGGATATGGGTTCCGCTGGCGATTCTGGTTCGATAAACTTGTAATGTCTTGCCAGTTTTTGCCTGGTAAATTTCGCTTACGCGACCAATGACCTGCTGCACTTGGCCTGGCCGGACCAGATTGATAGTACATCCTCCGAATCCTCCTCCCATCATGCGGGCTCCAAGAACGTCGGTTTCATTCATTACACTATCGACCAGTACGTCCAATTCAGGACAACTGACCTCATACTGCCGTTGCAACCCCTCGTGCGAGGCGAATAACAGGCTTCCTAATAAGTCCAGGTTGCCCTGCTGCAGCGCATCGCACGCGTTGTGTACACGTTGGAATTCGGCCAACACATAACGGCATCGGTCGTAAACGACCTGATCCGCGGGCCTTACATAGCGTTCCAGCTGCGAGGGCGTTGCATCCCGCAGGCTGTGCACTTCTGAATGGTGCTTCTTAATCAGTGATACCCCGTATTCGCACTGCTCGCGTCGTTCATTGTATGCAGACGATGCAAGAGAATGTTTAACCTGGGTGTCGAAAAGTACGAGCTCTACATTCATGTTGGGAAAGGGAACGTATTCATAAGAAAAGTCGGAACAATCCACCTTGATAAGGTGCTGTTCCCGCCCAAAGACGCTTGCGAACTGATCCATCAAGCCGCACTTAACGCCGACAAATTCGTTTTCGGCGGCCTGGGCTAGTAATGCGATATCCAGTTTTGAAATCCCAAATGCGAAGAGTTCATTGAGTGCAGTAGCAGTAGCGCACTCCAGCGCTGCAGAAGACGAAAGACCGGCGCCCTGAGGGATATCGCCGCCGAAAACGAGGTTGAATCCCTGAAGCGGAAACCGACGTTTCATCAATTGCTGCACCACGCCCAAGATATAATTCGGCCAAAGGATTGAGGAGGGTGCAATCGCATCTAATGCAACGGTGTGGGTTTGATTCTCATCAGCTGCGTGAATATGGATCATGCCGTCATCCCGTTTACCAACAGCGGCAAAAATGCGCTTGTCAATAGCAGCCGGCAGCACCCAACCGTTGTTATAGTCCGTATGCTCGCCAATGAGGTTAATTCGACCGGGTGAGGAAACCAGGAGCGGGGCGTCGCCATGAAGGGACAGAAATTTACGTGAGACCTCCAGGGATTGGGTCGTTGCGGCAGTAATATCCATAGGCGCTTAAACTTGGGCATTAAATGTACGATAAAATAATAGTTTGCGCGAAACGATGTTTACATTCCGGACACACTGCTTTGTAAGAATGTGCTACCTTTGCAGCCTATGGGTACCATGAACTGGAAGCAATTGCTATCGGCCAAGCGATGGGGTTACGAACACCGGGTGGTTGGCGATCAGCAGGACGCGCGGTCGGAATTCCAACGGGATTACGATCGCCTGGTTTTTTCATCACCGTTTCGCCGGCTTCAGAACAAGACACAGGTATTTCCCCTTCCGGGGAGCGTGTTTGTGCACAACCGGCTTACGCATAGCCTGGAAGTGGCCAGCGTCGGACGGTCATTGGGCCGTATTTTCTATAATGAAATGAAAAGGAAGCATGCCGATCTTGATCGGGAGCTACCTTATTTGCAGGAAGTAGGCAATATCATTTCGGCGGCGTGCTTATCGCATGATCTGGGAAATCCCGCGTTCGGTCATTCCGGCGAATCTGCCATTTCCAGCTATTTCACAGATGGTGCCGGCCGCACCTTCGAAAAACAGGTTTCTGCTGCGGAGTGGGCCGACTTGACAAATTTCGAAGGTAATGCGAACGCACTCCGGATCCTGACCCACGCTTTTTCTGGGAAAGACGAACAAGGGTTTGCGCTCACGTATTCAACGCTGGCGGCCGTGGTGAAATATCCCTGCGCGGCCATTGAAGGTCAGGATAAACAGGTGCTTCACCGGAAAAAATACGGGTTTTTCCAGCCTGAACAGGGTTCCTTTGAAAAGATCGCTGGCGAACTCGGACTGCTTCGGGACGATGCGGTGCAATCGGGTTATAAACGCCACCCGCTGGTATATCTCGTGGAAGCTGCAGATGATATCTGCTATAACATTATCGACCTGGAAGATGCGCATCGGCTTGGAATTCTAACTTATGAAGAGGTCGAACAGCTGTTGCTGCCCTTGTGTCGCGATCCGCTACTGAAGGACCGACTGGCGAAGTTGGTAGACCTAGACAGCAAGGTAAGCTTGTTGCGGGCTAAGGCGATCAGCGTGTTAATCATGGCTTGTGCTTCGGTTTTTATTCAACATCAGGATGCCCTGTTAAATGGCGAGTTTGGCCGTTCTCTGATGGATGCCGTGGACGCCGACTTGGCGGCTGCCATGCAGGAGATTGCGAAAATTTCCGTCGAGAAAATTTATAACGCGCCGTCTGTTGTACAAATTGAGGTTGCAGGTTATAAGGTGATGAATGGCCTGCTTGAAGAATTTATACCCGCATATCTCAAACCGAAGCCGTCAAAATATGACACCAAGCTGCTTGCATTGATGCCGGGTCAGTTCCACACCAGACACTCAGATACCTATTCAAAGATCCGGTCGGTGCTTGACTTTGTGTCGGGCATGACCGATTTGTATGCGGTAGAGCTGTATCGTAAAATTAAAGGCATTTCATTTCCATCGTTAGATTAATCACCCCTCAATCCATGGCGTACGCTTCCTTATATAATCCGTTTGACAAGTTTTTATTTGATAATAGAACCTGTTTTTTAACAGGCGAAACGCTTCAATCGGCGGATGAACAGGTTCAGGTTTTTCCGCTATGGCTAATGCGGGCCTATGAGCTCGAGGATAAACCGTTCAAATTGCTTGACGAGAGTATCTGCACTTATAAGCAGCTGAAATTGCCGTGCGCTTCGGGGGTGGCGACACGTTTAGCGGAGGTGGACAAACAGGTGGAGGCAGCTTTTACCGGAGGGTTCGCGGCAGCGGCGCAACTGGATCAGCTTACCCTTTTCCAATGGGTGGGCAAACTAGTCTATGGGATCATTTTTAATGAGATTCAGGTGGGGATCCGCCAACAGGCGCTAAGCGGAGAAGACCTGAATTTTTCACAGGTATTGACCCAAAAGTTCCGAAATCTGCATATGATGCTGCAATCCATGGTAATGCCGATCCAGTTTGACGGTGCCATGCCGTTTAGTGTCGTGGTAGCCGAGGTCGATAACTTGGAACGAACATTCAGTTATCGGGACGAGATAAACACCTTGGTATTTTCGTTACGGATGAGGGACTTCGGTTTGATTGTGTGTTTACAGGATAACGGGACGAACAACAACTACCATAAAGCGTATCTCGATAAGGTGATCGGCCATAGACTGCATCCATTACAATTCGAAGAACTCTGTGCGCGGTATTTTTATTCGGCGTATTTATTCAATCGACTGCCGGAATATACCGTGTTGCCAGCGAACGACCGGATTTATATCGAGCCGATGCCATTGATGGATATGAGTATGAAGCCCATTTTTGATCTTTGGCAGGTGAAGGTTTTTGGACAGGTTTTGGAGAATTTTTGGAAGCCATGGGGCTTTACGTTGTTCGAAATCATTAAAGACCCCGAGCATCCAATGTCTTTTTTGTTGGATCAAGAGGGTCGGCTGATTAGCGACGGCGAGATTAAGCTCCCGAAGGGGTAGTTCATTATGTGCTGGTATATAGCGCATTAAAAAAGGTAGTATGGCGGGTTTTGCGCTCGCGATATTTTTTTGAAAAATTATCCTTTGAAACACTTGCACGGAGCGTTAAAAAGATTTACCTTTGTAGCCCGCTTTTCAGCAAAGAAAATGCTTGAGGCGGATCGTACATTGAGATAATTTAATTTGTTTTCGGGGGCATGTGATTTGGGGGGAAGGTTTGAGTTTAGGGGTTGCCGAAAAAAAATAAAAAAAATTATTTGCGGGAATAAAAAAGGTTTGTACCTTT